>Ga0351890_10002_pt1 | contig 196278 bp, 171 predicted proteins | sample TotcelFGM3001M15_FD_206743 | JGI IMG/M metagenome (GOLD analysis project Ga0351890, IMG submission 206743) | Enriched cells from coal bed in the Powder River Basin, Montana, United States - Total cells FGM rep3 HSBNCT.FGM.300.1.M15 ...
CCTCTTGTTAAAATTCTAAATTAATTTGTTTCAGTCTCAAAAAATAATTCCAGTGCTTCTTTTAAATTAGCAAAGGCTCCATCAAGGGATGACAAAGTAAAGGTATGACAACCCTGAGATAATAATTTTTCAAAACAACAATTGCCTAACATCCCCCAGTAATTTACTTAAATACGTTGTAAATCGAGCTCCCGCTGCTCCATCAATGACACGATGATCATAGGATAATGATAAAGGCAACATTAAACGCGGGACAAATTGGCCATCAATATAAACCGGCTTCATTGTGGCTTTAGATACCCCCAAAATTGCAACATCGGGAGCATTCACTATCGGAGTAAAAGCTATACCACCGATGCCGCCCAAACTCGATATAGTAAAACAACTGCCTTGCATTTCAGCAGGAGACAAACCTTTTTCCCGTGCTTTTTGACTTATCTTAGCTAATTCATCCGCCAATTGGTATAAACCTTTTTGATCCACACCGCGAATGACTGGAACGACTAAACCATTGGGTGTATCAACTGCAACGCCAATATTAAAATACTTTTTCAGTATTAAATTTTCTCCGCTGACATCAAGTGACGAATTAAAATTGGGGAATTTTTTAAGACAGACGACCACTGCCTTCATTAAAAAAACTAAAAGGGTTAATTTAAAACCCAATTTTTCTGCTTCAGATTTATGGGCAACACGAAATGCTTCTAATTCAGTTGTGTCAGCTTCATCAAACTGAGTAACGTGAGGAACAGTAATCCAACTGCGGTGTACATTAATACCGGTCAATCGCTTAATACGAGATAAAGGCTTGGTTTCAACAGCGCCAAATTTGCTAAAATCAATCTCCTGAGCAGGAGACACTGCGATTCCAGTGCCTTTATTTTGTAAAGCATTTTTTACGAATGCTTGAACATCTTCGAGAAGTATTCGATTTTTTCGACCACTACCTTGCACTTGTTTGAGATCAACGCCTAATTCACGCCCTAAACGACGAACTGATGGTCCTGCATGAATATCGGCGTAACTCTCTATTGGAAATTGTTGTGCTTGTCCTCTCTCAGACACTTTAATTTCGCTAATTTCTGCCTTAGTTTCAGTTTTTTTATCAACCGCTGTGACTTTTTCTTCAGTTTGAATTTCTGCCGCTGGTTTTTCGGTTGTTTTAGATTCTTTGGCTACTTCAGCTTCTTCAACATCAACTGTTAAGATCAAGTCTCCTTCAGAAACTTTATCGCCAATTTTGAGTTTGATGTCTTTGACTTTCCCTGAGGTAGAACTTGGCACTTCCATACTAGCTTTATCACTTTCTAAGGTGATAAGAGAATCATCTTTATTAATAACATCACCAGGTTTAACTAATATTTCAATAACAGTGACATCTTTCGCTCCACCTATGTCAGGAACTTTGATTTGTTGTGTCGCGCTCAAGTTTTATTCCCCCATCCTAATCAAGCTAAGAGGTGTCTGCTAGTGCCCTTGAGGCCACTAACTTTGTTAAAACGCTTTGCCTCGTTAGTAGCTTCAATCATCACTAGCAGACACCCTCTAAGGATTTGAATTAAAAAAAAAAGATTTTCACACCTCTACAGGATTCAACTTTTCGGGATCTATTCCTAACTTCTTTACGGCTTCTTTCAGTTTATTTTCTGGGATCTCACCGTTATCAGCCAAAGTTTTCAGTGTGGTATAAACAATATTTTTGGTATCTACTTCAAAAAAATGCCGCAATTGTTTGCGGGTGTCACTGCGACCAAAACCATCGGTACCTAATACTACATACTTTTGCGCTATATAAGGACGGATTTGATCAGCATACAAACGAATATAATCAGTTGCAGCAATAACCGGACCCGTTTGATCCTTTAAACACTGTTGGACATAGGATTCTCGTACTTTCTTGCTAGGATTACGAAGATTTTCCCGCTCAATCGCCATTGCCTCACGACGCAATTCATTAAAACTGGTTACACTCCAAACATTAGTACTAACACTATATTCTTTTTCTAAAATTTCAGCAGCAGCAATCACTTCATTCAAAATAGTACCACTACCTAATAACTGCGCTTTTACCTTATGTTTACTCACTCCCTGATGATATAAATACATGCCTTTGATGATTCCTTCTTCAACCCCTTTTGGCATTTCGGGATGCTCATAATTTTCATTCATCAGTGTCACATAATAATATACATGCTCTTGTTGCTCATACATTTGTTTTAAGCCATGTTGCAGAATAACCGCAACTTCATAACTAAAACACGGATCATAGGCGCGACAATTAGGAATAAAACTTGCAAAGACATGGCTATGGCCGTCTTGATGCTGCAAACCTTCACCAGCTAATGTTGTGCGGCCAGCAGTCCCGCCCAATAAAAATCCTTGCACTTGCATATCACCCGCAGCCCAAGCCAAATCCCCTATCCGTTGAAAACCAAACATTGAATAAAAGATGTAAAATGGAATCATAGGCAAATCGTTATTACTATAAGAAGTTCCTGCCGCAATCCAAGAACACATTCCACCAGCTTCATTGATTCCTTCCTGCAAAATTTGGCCATTTTTACTTTCGTGATAAGCCATAACCTGTTCGGCATCAACTGGTTTATACAATTGCCCCACCGGTGAATAAATCCCTAATTGACGAAACATACCCTCCATACCAAAAGTACGTGATTCATCGGGAACAATGGGAACTACTCGTGGTCCTAACTGTTTATCTTTAAGAAGAATATTAAGAAAACGCACAAATGCCATCGTTGTTGAAATATGCCGATCACCAGTACCTTTTAACAACACACTAAAAGTTTCCAGGGAGGGGATAGATAATTTTTCTGATTTTTTTCGTCTTGCTGGTAGAAAACCACCTAATTGCTCTCGGCGTTTATGCAGATAACGCGCTTCCGGACTATCCGCTGGTGGAGTATAAAATGGCGCCTCTGCTACTTCAGCATCGCTGATGGGAATGTCAAAGTGATCACGAAAATGCTTTAGATCGACTGGTGACATTTTCTTTTGTTGATGGGTAATATTCAACCCTTCGCCAGCTGCACCCATACCATAACCTTTAACGGTTTTAGCTAAAATTACCGTTGGTTGGCCTTGATGTTTCATCGCGGCTGCATAAGCGTTGTAAATCTTGCCAGAATCATGACCGCCACGATTTAAGCACCAAATTTCATCATCAGTCATATTCTCTACCATGGCTTTTAGTTCGGGAGTATTGAAAAAATGTTCGCGAACATAAGCGCCATCGCGAGCTTTGAAATTTTGATATTCCCCATCCACACACTCTTCCATGCGTTTAACTAACAGCCCATGACTATCTTTTGCTAATAACGGATCCCAGCGCTTACCCCAAATAACTTTAATGACATTCCAACCGGCGCCGCGGAACAATGCCTCTAACTCTTGAATAATTTTGCCATTCCCACGTACAGGCCCATCTAAACGCTGTAAATTACAGTTAATCACAAAAACCAGATTATCTAGCTGTTCACGGGCAGCAACGGTAATAGCACCGATAGATTCAGGTTCATCCATTTCACCATCACCACAAAAAGCCCATACTTTGCGCCCTTCTGTCTTGGCTAAACCACGATTTTGTAAATATTTTAAGAAGCGTGCTTGATAGATGGCCTGTATGGGACCTAAACCCATTGAAACGGTGGCAAACTGCCAAAATTCTGGCATCAACCACGGATGAGGATATGACGACAAGCCATCGACTTCAACTTCTTGTCGAAAGTTTAGCAATTGTTCTTCTGTCAAACGCCCTTCCAAAAACGCCCGGGCATAGATACCAGGCGATGAATGACCTTGGATATAAATTAAATCACCCGCATGCTCTTTAGTCGGCGCATGAAAAAAATGATTAAATCCAACTTCGTAAAGTGTTGCTGCGGAAGCAAAAGTAGCAATATGTCCGCCTAATTCGGCGGCTTTTTTACCGGCTCGTAATACCATTGCTACGGCATTCCAACGGATAAGTGATGCTATCTTTTTTTCTAGCTCTAAATCACCAGAATAAGGTTCTTCGTCTGAAACCGGTATTGTATTAATATATGGCGCATTTAATCCCAAAGGGATATCAGTTCCTAGCTTGCGGGCTTGCTTAAGAATCGTTTGCAATAAAAATTTTGCTCGATCCGAGCCTTCTTTTTCAATGACGGAACGGATGGCATCTAGCCATTCTTGGGTTTCAGTAGGATCAACATCAGGAAGGTCGGTTACAGCATTCATACAAATTTCCTCTTAAACAGGAGAAACGGGCAATTAACCAAATTGGCAAAGAAAAAGCAATACTACTTGGGATATTTTATTATACTAAAATAATTTACTTTCGGGAGATATGCTTTGAGAGAATTTTGTTTCATTACCTAGAAGGGAACCTTTTAAAAAAATTTTTACTTAGCAATCACAATACATCAATAGCATTCCATTTTGATGAGGCAAGAAATGATGGGGTTCTATCTTTATAGTATCTGCAATTTTAAACCCTAAATTTTTATACAAGCTTATGGCTGCAAAATTATCAGCCCACACATGCAAGCTTAACTTGTTGTAACCATGCTCTCTAGCTAGGTCTTTCATATGTGCAATTAATTGACTGCCTATGCCTTTATTTCGCGCCTCTGGTATTGTCGCTAATGCATGGAGATACCAGCTATTAGGTACTTTTTTTAAATAAAATTCGCGTATATGGTTTATTCTTTCCCTGGGGATAAATTTTTCTTGTTCTGGTGAATGCAACAAATCTACTGAATATGACAATGCTGCACCAAAAATTTTTCCATTCATTTCCGCAACAATCCAATTTTTATACGAGAAAACATTATCCGTTTCTCCAACCAATTTTATCACTATTTGTTTTGAAGTAACATTCGGAATCAAGTCATGTAACAAAAATTCAAAGATGCCGCCGTCCGTTAAAATTACTAAATTAGCTATTATATTTTTTTCATCCGGGCGAGCATCACGATAAACAAGGTGATTAGGAGCGAAATCTTGAGTATGAGCCATAATAATCCGTTTTTAAAAATGATCTTACTATAAAGTATATATAACAATACGAGTTTCTACCACCATATACTATTTGGAATGCGCTTTTCAATTATTGTTGGCAACGCCTGATTGTGCTAAGGTTCATTTTTTATTGGGAGAAATTACATGAAAAACTTCACATTGGCTTTCATGTTTTTCTGTATGGTTTGCGCCGGAGAAAGCACGCAAGCAGAAATTTGTTCGGTCGGGCAAGTATGCGGTTATACACTTAATAATTTGTCGCCACGCGGCATAGAAATAGTTAACATGATTCCCGGGCAAAACCACATTTATCAATGTAGCTTTGGTAGTTATACTGGGGGGCTTCAAAACGTTTCTTATCAGCTCACGTCAAATCCCGGTTTATTTCTTCCATCTAGCCCCTCCATTAGTCCGATACCACCCATTATTCTTTTCTCAGGTGGAGTGCCTGTTCCTGCAAATTTTAATTATGTGGTTTTTCAATTGAAAAATATAGTTTCGATGACTCAAACCAAAATTTTCATTTATTGTTTCACTGTAATCTAAGGTCAACAGAGAGCCTAGCTTGCTAAACTAATTTCCAAATTAGCCTTTGCGGCATTCTTATAAGAAAAGTGTAACCAATAGAATCCCAGTAAAGAAATTATTCCTAATATTCCGCACAAGTGCCAAATAAAAGCACCCCCATCAAACGCGGCAACCGTTGTTCCAAGCTTCGGCCCAACTATCATTGCGCAAGAAAAAATGGCTTGATAAATCCCCATATACATACCAGCACGACCTTTGGTTGTTCGAGCCATAGCTAAAGCAAACATAGGAGAAACAAATAAAATTTGTCCAATTGTCAAAATAAAACAACAAATAAGAGCAAAAAGAAGCGTGTGGCCAAAAGACAATAAAAACATACCTAATGCAGTAAAAAATGAACCAATCATCGCTATGGTGATTTGATTCCGGTTTTTTAAGGCATTAATAATCGGTACTTCAAATAAAACAATGATTATGCTATTCAACAAAAATAAATAACTGATGCTTTTTATGCTAATTTGATATTGCTGATGCAAATAAATTTCATACGGTGCTTTAATTTGCATAAATATAACGAGATTAATGAACAGTAGAAAACTTAATAAAATAAAAATCTTATTTGAAAGAATTTCGGTAATATTATTAATTAGCTTACTAGGTATCTTTTTTTCAATAATATGTACTTTGAAAGTATTAGCAAAAACAATAAGAAGAATCGCGCTAATAATATTAGTTAATGAATTAAACAAATAGACGAATTCATAACCAAATGCCACTAATAGTCCACCAATGGCAGTGCCCATGCCAAACCCTAAGTTAGAACCGACTCGATATAAACTATTCACTCGTGCATATTCTGATTCATCACAATTAGCAAATAAAGTCAGTGTATTGGCCGGACGAAATGTACCAAGCGAAATACCTGATAGCAGTGAAATAGCAAATAACGCAAGAAAGTTTTGAAAGGTAGGAAAGAGTCCAATCGTAATGCCACTCATAATTAAAGCTAAATAAGCAATTTTATTTGAGTTAATACGATCACATAGGTACCCACCAATATAAGAGCCTATGATCATACCTATCCCATTCGCTAGGATAATGTCTCCAACCTTTATCTCAGAGTAATGTAATTGAGTTGTCAAATATAAGGCAATAAAAACGCTGATCATATTGCCCATGGAATTAACAAAACCGGCAAATACGTTCAACCAAACTCCAACTGAGAAATTAGAATAGCTTTGAAGATAGATACGTAGGATGTTTTTAATATAAGACGTAACCATCCAGCTATTTTCTCACAAAATCACTAAAATTGGTAGTTTTTGTTCATTTTAATTATTAGAGGGTGTCTGCTAGTGATGGTTGAGGCTACTAACGAGGCAAGATGGTCGTGTAATAAATCTCATCTGCGCGAAGTATGTATGTTCTCTAATGAAAAGGACTTGTGCCTACCTGTAAAGTTATCTAATCTAGGCCGTGTTGACCTTTCACTAGGCGCTGTTTACCGAGGCTACTCATGTTACAACTACTTTATGGTTTCTTACCGTGGATATTGTTTTCGGCCATTTTCGGCAAAAATGGCAAAGACAGCTTGATTGCAATCATCGTGGCTTTAGTTGTATGCATCAAAACCGAGCGGACTCATCTTCGTAAAGGCTTTGTACTTAGCTGGGGTACGGTAATATTTTTTATACTTTTATTCTTCCTCGCGGTAGTCGCAAGAATACCGTGGGTCATCGACAATGCTTCAATGTTATCAAATCTGACACTAGCATTAATCGCATGGATATCGTTGTTTATCGGTCAACCATTTACCTTACAATACGCGCGTGAACAAACCCCTCAACAAATTTGGAAAACCCCTGGATTTATTAAAGTTAATCAGATCTTAACTATCATCTGGGGCCTAATTTTTTTATTTTCAGTATTATTACATTACCTGCGTAGTTACATCCCCAAATCAGAAGCAGTGCTTTATCCCATACTTTCTTATGGTTCTATTATTCTCGGGTTATGGTTTACAAAAAAATTTCCTATGTGGTACCGATCTAAGCAACTATATAAAAAAAACCGTGAAAATCCTTATTTAAAAAATAATTACGCACCCATTCACGAAGAAAGTGACTTTAATGATTTAATAATAACTGGCAAATTCCCTGAAAATTTGCAGGGTGTTTATATGCGCAATGGACCTAATCCTGCCTTTGAACCTATTTCGTATACTTATCCGATTGATGGCGACGGTATGCTGCATGCAGTTTATCTAAAAAACAATACCGCGAATTACCGCAATCGTTATGTCAAAACTAAGGGTTTGTTAGCAGAACAACGCGTTGGACGAGCTATTTATGGCGGAGTTATGCAGCCAATTATGCCTGACCCTAAATTAATCGGCAAAGATGGCGAGCTAAGCCCTTTTAAAAATGGCGCTTTTATCCATATTATTGAGCATGCTACCCATTATCTTGCCATGTGGGAAAATGGACCGGCTTACGAAGTTGATATTAATCTTGATACTCTTGGAGAATGGCAGCCACAAAATGCCAACAAACCAATCTCTACCAGCCCACATACACGTTTAGACCCCGAAACGGGTGATCTTTATTTAATCTGTAACTACATCAAGCCGCCGTATCTTGTCTATCATCGGGTTGACAAAAATGGCACGTTAGTAGAAAGCAAAACCATTGAAAAAACTTATGGCTCTCTGATACATGACTTTGTATTAACAAAAAATTTCCTGATAGTTTTTGATTGCCCAGCAATATTTGATGAAAAAGCATTAGAAACCGGAGGACAAATTTTACAATGGCGACCGGAGCTTGGAACTCGCATTGGCATTATTTCGCGTCATGATCAAGCAAAGCCTGCTCAGTGGCTAACTACCGAACCATTTTTTGTATTCCATTTCGCTAATGCCTATGAGGAAAGCAATAATATTATTATTGATTATGTGCGACATGAAAAAATTGAATTAGGTTCTGACATTCAGCAAAGAAAGATAGCACCTTCACTGTATCGCATGCACATCGATTTAACAAAGCAAACCTTGGCTGAAACTTGCCTCAATGAACTCAGAGTTGAATTTCCTACTTTTAATCGTGCGTTTAATACCAAACATTATCGTTATATTTATGCTCCAACCCAAACGATACCGCACAAAAAAGGGTTTAATGCTCTCGTTAAATATGACTTACAAAACCAAACCACTACTATTCATGATTTTGGAACCAACGCAGGCGTAGAAGAAGCAGTATTTGCACCTAATCCATTAGGTACTCAAGAAGATGAAGGATATTTAATGTTGTTTGTTTATGACGAAATAAAAAACATGAGCGATTTAGTCATTCTCGATGCGCAAAATCTTGCAGCTGAGCCTTTAGCAAAAATTCACATTCCACGCCGAATACCCTATGGGTTACATGGATCATGGTTTGCTGAATAATAAAAAGCCCACCTAGGTGGGCTTTTTATTATCACATTAATGTTAATCGTCATTCCCGTTAGAGTTTTTATGAAAACTACTATCAGTACTGGCGCTAGTGCTAGGCATAGCTTGATTGTTAACGGGAGGATTGCCATTAATAACAGGAGGCTTAATGTTGGAATTTGGTGGGACACCTGGTGCATTAGTATTTTGCGCTGCAGGGGCAGCTTGAGTAGCAACCGTTGCAGAATTAGCATTACTTGAATTAATGGTATCGGCGCGGGATGAAGCAAATGCGAACAAAACAAGAATTGGCAGCGTATAAAACATGATTCTTTTCATTTTTTTCTCCTTCTTGAAACGCTCTTAAAATTAGCAGTAGCGCATTATACACGCCCCTCTAACGCAATGGCAAATCCTACGCGGCCCCACCAGGCTAAATGCCATCCAAGTAACCAAAGAATAATCCATCAGGATCATATTTTGCTCTGATTTTTTCAAGCCGTTTCCATTTCTCTGGGGTATAGGAATGCAAAACACGTGTGTTATCCTGCACTATATCGGTTTCGCCAATATAATGATTGCTCGTAAATGGTTTAATGATGGCAATTACTTCATCTTGCCATTTCATATTGCTGATATCATCTTCTGGTTTTTCCCAAATTGCCCAAGACCCGCCATAAGATTGGCCAGTCATGGAAAATACCATATCTGCATAGGGTTCTAATAAGTTGTGTTGTCCTGTGCTTTGGCAAAATACGATGACTGACTTAGGGGAAGGTGCATCAATAATTTTATCGCGTAAAGCCATCAAGATTTCGACCGGATTAGCTTTCGAACACTGATTCTCACATAAATTACGATGTTGTTCGGGCCATGCGGCACCTGAAACATCCGATAATTTCTCAAAGCTACTCGATTCATTCAAGGTTTTCGACAAACATTGCTTCACTAGGGTACCGGTTTCTAAAACACTCAGTGCGGCAACGCCTTCTTCTTTAGTACTAGCAAAAGCTACTGCCGTGATCATGCATAATTTTCCATTGAACGCTCTGCATTTATCTGCAAGCTCAGGCGGCGCCTTGATCAAAAATATCGATAGTTCTACGATACTTCGCATCTTCCAACCGAGTTTGGTAACTTCAGCAACAACATCGCGCAAATGCTCCAGTGAATAATAATAACTACTCGTCATAATTGCTTTTGGCAGTGGATAGCACTGAAGATGAAAACGTGTGGCGACTGCAAACATTCCTGGACCGCTACCTCTTACAGCCCAGAACAAATCTGGATGTTCAGTAGCACTTGCTTTGACCTTCTTGCCATCAGCGGTTACCAATTCCACTGCTTCTACACTCAAGCAGCCAGGTCCCCAATGACTCAAATTCCAAGACATGCCGCCACTGAGAAGGTAGCCACTTGCTTTTACCGTCGGGCAATGTCCAATTGGAAATGCTAAATCGTATTCTCCCAGTCGACGAGCAAGTTCACGATTGCTGATTACTGGTTGAATAACCGCTTTGCGAGTCGCTTTATCAATCGTTGATTCGGTAAGTTGTGATAAATCAATCGTCATACCACCGTTGCGCACAGCTAGGCCACACCAGGTATGTCCCCCACCGTGCACCACCACCTTTAAGCCATTTTCTCGCGCAAAATTAATAGCTTCAACTACATCATCGTCATTTTTAACAGTAACAATGACACTAGGAAATCGCTTTGGTTTTATTTCATTCCAAACCATCTCTCTTCTAACGGCTTCAAAATTTGGAGATCCCGACGTGACGACAGTGCCACTGACTCGACTTTGTAATGCCTTCCAATCCATAGTAGAAACTTCCTTGGCAGTTAGAGCTGCTTATTTTTGCGAAAAGTACGCGTTGTAGATTTATGTTTTTTGGCGTAACGTGTAATTATCAAAATTTATCTTACCAGAGAAACTTATTTCAATAATAGAGTATTCACTCTATTCAAAAGGACGAGATAATGAAAAATACGATTCAGGGATCAATCATCTGGTTTGTTGTCACTTTATTTGTTGTTTACGCTTTCTGTTTAAATACTGCTGCAGCTGTTTTTTCAGAGCCCATAAAATCTACACTGCATGCGAGTAATCTTGGAGTTTCTGTTGCAGTCGGTGCTTTTATTGTTGGTTTTGCTTGCATGCAAATTCCCGCCGGTTATTTATTAGACAAGTATAATGCTAGGTTTGCAATAAGCAGTGGCGTTTTTTTATTAGCACTTGGAAATATAATTATTTCATTTTCAAATAATCTAGTGCTTTTTTCCTTATCAAATTTATTGCAAGGCATTGGTGCTTCATTTGCATTTATTGCCGCAGGTATTGTTATTTCGCAGTGGTTTCAAGCAAAATTATTTCCTATTCTATTTGGTCTAACACAAACCGTGTCGTGTATTTCAGCAGCCGTTATTCATTATGTTTTTACCATAGCACTTACCAAACATTCGTGGAATGAAATTTATCAAATTTTGGCGATATGTGGCTTTATATTGTTGTTGCTAACTTTGTTGTTAGTAAAATCTCCAGCAGATTACTCCAAAACAGACAGTACCTCTTTAAAACAATCCCTATCAATAGTGCTTCAAAATCAGCAAATTTGGTTTTGTGCTATCGCAGCAATGACTTCTTTTGGTGCCTTATTAGCTTATGCTAGTTTTTGGTACGTAAATATTCAAAAATTTTATGCTGTACAAACTCTAGATGCAGTTATTATTAGTGGCATGATTTTTATTGGTATCGGTATTGGCACGCCGGTGTGGGGCTGGATTTCAAATCGTGTTAAATCTAGAAAAATGATTATCCATGTTTCTTTGACATTAGGAGCATTGGGATTATTACTGTGTTTATACCTTCCTCATTATCAAATTAACACCCTTATCCTCATAAAAACCATTTCACTGGTGACGGGTTTATTACTATCAGGTTCAATGCTTTTTTATACCGTTGTCAGTGAAATGTCATCGAATGCTACTCGTGGAGTCGCTTTGAGCATTATCAATACTGGGGTCTTTTTGTTTAATACTTTGTTAATGTTTATTCCTTATCTATTTATTACCGTTACATCATCTATGTTTTTCACTTACCTTTGGTTATTCCCCTTTTGTGTCATCATTGCAATATTAATCAATTATTTCATTGCTGAAACCTATTCACAGTAACGTTCAAAGGAGAAAATTTTTATGTCAGATAATCAAGAAACAGCCTATCGAGGTTCTATTTTTTATTTTAAAGACACAGCGTCTTATGAAAATCTTCCGAGAATGAAAAAAGAGCAATCAAGTGCAAACACACAATATGTCTATATCGAAGATGGCGTGCTTATTGTTAACTCTGGAAAAGTAAAAGAAGTGGGAAACTATGCTGATTTGAAAACAAAATTAAATAATATAAAAATTACCGACTATAAAAACAAATTAATAACTCCAGGATTTATCGATACGCATCAGCATGCTGCACAAAGTGCTATTGTCGCCGCTTATGGTGAAAAACTTTTAGAGTGGTTGGACCAATATGTATTTCCTGGTGAAAGCATTTATAAAGATAAAGAAACTGCAAGAAAAGAATTAAATTTTTTCATTGATCAACTCCTGGCAAGCGGCACCACAACCGCAGTTTCTTATGGACCTTTATTTTATGATGCCACTGATGTTTTCTTTGAAGAATTGGATCGTAGAAAAATGCGTTTTATAACCGGCAATATTATGATGGATACCAATTCACCTGATTCATTATGTTTATCTACCCAAGAAAATTATGATATAGCAAAAAAACTCATAAAGAAATGGGATAATAAAAATCGACTTTCCTTCTGCATTTCTCCGCGTTTTGCAATCTCTAGCACAGAAAAAATGTTGGAATTATGCGGTGCTCTAAAAAAAGAACATCCTGATCTTTATATTCAGACTCATTTAGATGAAACCGTTGCCGAAGTAGCAGAGGTGAAAAAATTATTTCCTTGGAGTAAAAATTATTTAGACGTATACCACCATTTTGGTTTAAACAACAAAAAAACTGTGTTTGGCCATTGCATCCACTTAACAGAACCAGAACTTGAGTCATTAAAAGAATCGCAGGCTATAATTTCCTGGTGTCCGATCAGTAATAATTTTCTTGGCAGTGGTATATTTGATTTAGGCAGAACTGTAAAATATACTCACAACATTACCCTAGGCAGTGACTGGGGCGCCGGCAACACACTTTCTATGTTTGCCGTGATGGATGATGCTTATAAAGTATCCATGTTAAAAAATTATAAATTACCCAGTATGGTCCGTTGGTATTTTGCTACATTAGGTGCAGCTCGAGCATTACAACTGGATGATAAAATCGGTAACTTTGAAGTAGGTAAAGAAGCAGATTTTATCGTGATTGATCCAGATGCTAGTCCTTATATGAGTTATCGTCATGAAAAAGCCAATGATATTTTTGAACTTCTTTTTATGTTAATGACGCTGGGCAGTGAGCAAAATATAAAGGCAACTTATATTTATGGTGAACATGCGTACATAAACAAAGGATGAATTGTTCTATAAAAATAACAAGACTGCACGTAAAGTGGCATGCATATACTAGGTATATTTTCTTGCTGACACACACGGCATAGAAATATAAAAAAATACGGACAACTGGTTGCATATTTTTAAATACGTTATAACAATAAGTTCAATTGCTTTTAGAACCACCACAAAAAAATTGAGAAATATGATAAATATACAAACCTAATTGTATTGTAATCTGTAATCAGTTGTTTTAACACTTTCAAGCCCAAGTGGAGAAGAATTAAATTTAAAGCATCGACCGTGAGTGCTTATAAAATTCTTTTTATCTTCTTTTGTATGCAGCCCCTCTTCCAAATAATGCAAGGCAATATGTAAATTATTATATTTAAAGACCATTAATCTTGCTAAACCATGAATTTTAATTTCTGCGCAAAAATTTAATTGATATTGCTTCTGGTTGGCCTCAATCACATAGGTCACTGCGTTAAGCTCTGCGTCATTAATAAATTTGATATTGTGCTCACCTGCTTTAGCAGTTTTTTTGCTAAATAACTCTTTTATTCCTTCTTCAAAAAGTCCTTCGGGAATCCATAAAAAACAATTTATTTTATTTATTATAGCTTCGGTATGCTCCGCTAATAATAAATCTTCAAACCAACTCTCATTTTTTGATTTTACTGATTTTGTTTTAGCAAAAAATCCTTCTCTTCCAGTTTTTGGTAGTTCTTTTTCCATTCGCATGCGCACTTTTTTTTCTTTATTTAATTTAGCTAATTCTTTAATTGTTACGTCATCAAACCCCATTGAACGTAGGTACTGTCGACTAGACATAGGTTTTTCAAGTGCTGGAGATCGGTCAAAACAAGAGAAAAATTGGGTTTTAGTAGCTAATCCATTTTTTAGATTAAAGCCTTCTACTTGATCTGATAATTGTAAAACTGGCACTTCTTCACCTGCCAAAGCACTGCTTTTGTTCTCTACTTCTTTTTCTCTTTTAATATCAATTTCTTTCTCACCCTTTGCTACTAAATTAGAGTTTGGAATTTTTTCTTCAACCCTCTCTGTGTTTGTACACTCTATCTCCTCAGAGTCATCAAAAAAATCAGGATGCCCTTGACATTTTCCTTCTAGCCAATCATTAAAATTATAACCAGGCTTGTCCATTAATTCTATTTCAGGAATTTCAACATTATATCGTGTAACAATCTCTAATGTTTTTTCTACATCATCTGATAAATATAAATAAATCATTAAATTAAATAACACTACGTCATGATGTGTTTTTTCAGGTAGGTTTTCTTGCGCATAATTTAAAACTAAATCAAGCTGTTCAGATAAAGAATACGTATATACGAGCAATATAAACCTTGAATAACTCATTATTTTTTCACCAAATTCATTTTGGTTTTCAGTAGACATTAAAAAGTGAAAATATTTATTTAAAAATAGTCTTAAAATTTCTAAATTAGTATTATTTTTTGCAAGAAAAACAAATAGATTATCTGCTTGCTCAAGTATTTTTTTATCTGCATGCTCTAATAATAAAGAGGCCATTATTAGATTTTCTGATGATACTGATTTTTTGAAAGGAGAAAAAACATATATTAAATGATTGCATCCATCAACAAGCACTACTTTTTTGTCTCTAACTTTTTCTAAAAAAGGATCTGCTCCGGCTTTTAATAAAACTGTTACAATATCTTCTCGATTAATATCTATGGCCAAACCTAAAACAGATTTATAATTTCCAACTCTATCAAGGGCAAGTTCCCTGCTAACTTGATCAGGCTTAAAAATGTAACTATCCGATAATTCAACAAGATGATTAACATCAGCTCCGTGTAATAATAATAATTCAACTATTTGCAGTAATTCAGGTTGATCATGATGGCCACTTATAGTCGAATAAAGCGGGCTTAAGCTTTTAACACATAAATTTGGGTTGGCGTTATTTTTAAGCAGAGTCTCTATCAGCCAAAGCTTCCAATTATAAATGGCAAGACATAAAACGCTTATTGTGGAATCCTTATCATCAGGAGCAAGCTTTACATCTGAATTTGAAGATTTACTAAGAATATTTAATGCTGACATTAATAAACTAGAGTTTGGATTAGCACCATTTTCTAATAAAGCAATAGCCACTTCTTGTTGCGAATAAGAACTTTTAATTTGTGCAAGCATAAAAAGTAAGTAATCTTTCTCTTCTTGCGTTAAGCTTAACAAATCAATTTGATAGTTTTGATAGGGAAAAACAAGAAAAATATTTTTCCCTTCTTTATTTATGCTCATGCCACATTTAGCTAGCTGTTTAATAAAAAAAAGACGGTTATTACGCTGAATATCATTGTTTAAATCAGCTTCCTTTATCACCAAAGAAAATAGGTGGTGATTATTTAACCTAATGAGCGTTACTCCAAAACTATCATCTGTGGTTGGTAAATCAATACGGGCATTTTTTTGCAAAAAAAGTTTTAAAAACATTTTAATAAAATTAGGCAAATTATTTTGATCAATACGTCCAGCAAAGCCTTCATGAAAAAGATAATGTAAAGGCGTACGCTGATAACAATCAACATAATTCACATCGGCGTTTTTTCCCAATAACATAGCAGCAATACCGGGTGCATTTTTTAATACGGCAGCAGCTAAGGGTGAAACAAAGTTATCAAAAGGCGCCTGAGGAATTAAATTGACATTGATGTTTGGCGCGGCAATAAGAATCTTAGCGATTTGAATTGCTTTTTCTTTTTCATTCGTGCGAGTCAAAGCATTATGGTAGCAAATATTGAATAAAGGAAATGTTCCCATTTGTGCATCATATTGATTCACATCTGCACCAGCTTCTACTAAAATATGTACTAATTTAACTTTACATTGCGTTACTGCAATATTAATCGGTGCAACATAACTTGCATCAGGTACATTAACGCTTGCTCCGAATGTAATTAATTCTAAAACTAAGGCAGGATCTGGGCAGTGGCATGCAGCAGCTACCAATGTATGTTTAAGAGAATTTTGGCTTCCGATTGCATTGATAGGAGCGTTTACATCATGATGTTCAAACAAATATGGCAATGCCCACTTATCGCGTTCGTTTATTTGTGACACAGCAGCAGAAAATTGTGTTTGACTTTGTCTGGTTATTGCTAAAACTATCTCCTTAAACACAGAAGAATATTTTTTTTTCAGCTTAGCTATTTGGATTTTTTGTTTTCGTTCTTTTTCAGTATTAGATTTTATGGTTGGATCAATTGCTAAATGTTCAGATGTTGATTTAACCTTTTGTGCTGGTGATGCAAATGCGAATTCTTTTTCGCCTTTCTTTTCTCCTCTATTTTTAGTTTTTTTCGATCTTTTTTTTGAGTTATTTTTTTCTCCTAAATTTACTTTTTTTTCTGTTAAATCCGGAGTTACAGCAGATGATTTTGGTTGTTGCGCTGCTGCCTCTTTCTCACCTTGAGGAGAAGGTTTGGGAGAAGTTCCTGAGGTTTTTTTTGGCTTGGGCTTAGTCTTATTCGTCTTTAGCATAAGTTACTCATCAAGGTTAATGGCTTTGATCGTAAAATTTGTTCTTATAATATACACATCTTGCTCGGATAACAATATTTAATTGGAGAAACTTTGATCGCTATATTAGATTCGTTTGCAAAGTAAACGGGCGTAAGATTTTAATCAGCTCAATGCTGTTAACTGGTATATATCTGGATTAAGTATAAGTTAAGTGTTTTTCTACCAAGTAAAACGTGGCAAGATACGCTATAAAAATATCATTCTAGATTGTAGAAAGTTATTATGGACATGTCCCCACATTATTACCTTATTTTTAAGGTCTTGAGCAAAAAATTATGACTGAAAATACTAACAAGCCCCTCATTCTCATTGATGGCTCTTCCTATTTTTATCGGGCTTTTTATGCCCTGCCTCCGCTAACTAATTCAAAAGGTAACCCTACTGGTGCTATTTACGGCGTATTAAATATGATCCGAAAATTACTCAAAGATTATCAGCCCGATTACGCGGCTGTTATCTTTGACGCCAAAGGAAAAACCTTTCGTGATGAATTATTTGAGAACTACAAGGCAACTAGAGCACCTATGCCTTCCGAGTTAGTTGATCAGATCAATCCGCTGCAAGAAGTCCTTTTAGCAATGGGCTTGCCATTATTGATCATTGAGGGCGTTGAGGCTGATGATGTTATTGGCACATTAGCTCTGCAAGCGGAAAAACAAGGATTACCAACCCTCATTTCAACGGGGGATAAAGACATGGCGCAGTTAGTGAACGATCAAATTACCTTAATTAATACCATGTCCAATACCATTTTAGATCGCGAGGGAGTCATAACAAAATTTGGCATCCCACCTGAATTAATTGTAGATTATCTTGCCCTGGTCGGTGACAATATTGATAATATTCCAGGAATTCCGAAAGTAGGACCAAAAACGGCTGTAAAATGGTTAACTCAATTTGGTTCATTGGATAATATTGTCGCCAATGCTGATAAAATTTCTGGTGTAGTTGGAGAAAATCTACGCAATCACCTACAAAATTTGCAATTGTCCCGTCAATTAGCCACATTACGATTAGACGTTCCTCTGGAAAAAAACCTCACCGATTTGAAGCCGCAGCTGCCTCAAAAAGAACGTTTAATTGAAATTTATAGAGAATTGGAATTTAGGTCTTTGCTGGCTGAATTATTAGAAGAAGTCCCAACAGAAAATAATACAGTAAAAACAGATTACGAAACTATTATTACGCAACAACAATTTAATGGCTGGTTAGAAAAACTAAAAAAAGCTGAGCTAATTTCTTTTGATATAGAAACCACTTCACTTGATTACATCGATGCGGAAATTGTCGGAGTGTCTTTTGCTATTGAAACCAATAAAGCTGCTTATCTTCCATTAAAGCATGATTATGCTGGCGCCCCGCCACAATTACATCGTGAAGAAATCTTAGCAACCTTAAAGCCCTTATTAGAAGATCCCCACATAAAAAAACTCGGACACAATCTAAAATATGATATGAGTGTTTTGAGTAATTATGCTATTCATTTGCAGGGAATTACTTACGATACCATGCTTGAGTCCTATATTCTTAATAGTTCTGGCTCACGGCATGATATGAATAGTTTGGCGTTAAAATACTTAGGCTACAAAACTATCCATTATGAGGACGTTGCAGGAAAAGGCGCAAAACAGATCCCTTTTAGTCAGGTTTCAATAGAAGAGGCTACGCGTTACTCAGCAGAAGATGCCGATGTTAGTTTGGTATTACATCAATATTTATGGCCACAAATAGAAAAACAACAGCGATTAATGCAAGTTTTTCATGAAATCGAAATACCATTAATTAGCGTTTTATCACGCATGGAATGTCATGGGGTTTTAATCGATGAAAAAAAACTAGCGGCACAAAGTACTGAATTAGCGAAACGTTTGTTAGTACTTGAACTAGAAGCTCACAACATAGCCACCCAACCGTTTAATCTTAGCTCACCAAAACAACTACAAGAAATCTTATATCAACAATTAAAATTGCCCGTGTTACAAAAAACTCCCACTGGCCAACCGTCAACCAGTGAAGAGGTATTACAAGAATTAGCTTTAGATTTTCCTTTACCTAAAATTATTTTGGAATACCGCAGTCTCAGCAAGTTAAAATCAACTTACACAGATGCTCTGCCAAAACAAATTAATGTAAAAACCGGAAGAGTCCACACATCCTATAACCAGGCTGTAGCCGCAACGGGTCGTTTATCTTCAACCAACCCTAACCTGCAAAATATACCTATACGTACAGAAGAAGGCCGAAAAATAAGGCAAGCATTTATTGCACGGAAAGAATATCTTATTGTCGCTGCTGATTATTCGCAAATCGAATTACGTATTATGGCGCATTTATCGCAAGATAAGGGCTTATTAAACGCCTTTACGCATAGCTTAGATATTCATCAAGCTACAGCCGCAGAAGTGTTGGGAATTTCCCTTGAAACAGTCACTGCTGAACAACGGCGCAGTGCCAAAGCGGTTAATTTTGGGCTAATTTATGGTATGTCAGCCTTTGGGTTATCACGCCAACTTGGTATAACTCCAGAAATGGCGCGGAATTATATCGATACTTATTTTCATCGTTATCCTGGTGTTAAAGCTTATATGGAAAATACTCGTGAACTAGCGCATCAACAAGGATATGTTGAAACCTTATTTGGTCGCCGCTTATATTTACCAGAAATTAATAACCGTAATCTGCAACGCCAAAGAGCGGCTGAGCGAGCTGCTATCAATGCTCCTATGCAAGGCACTGCAGCAGATATCATTAAAAAAGCGATGATTGCAGTTGATCACTGGCTACAACATTCTAAAACCGATGGTAATATGATTATGCAAGTTCATGACGAACTAGTCTTTGAAGTCGCCACCGACGCCGTAGCATCATTTTCAGCTAAGATTAGAGATTTAATGATGAATACAGTCAAAATTACTGTGCCATTAATCGTTGATGTGGGAGTGGGAGAGAATTGGGATGAGGCACATTAAGAACTGTTGATATTTCTACTATGCTGGGTGTAACACCTTGATTTTCTGCGGTCCGCTGCTCACATACCAACAAAGTATGCTGCGCTGCGATCCTCTAAAATCAAGGCGTTACCCCGCAGCCTAGCGAAATGTCAACAGTCCTTAGTAATTTACTAACAATTTTAGTAGTTTACTAGCCAAACTATCTTGTATCTTTGTTAGTGCTTCTGTAGAATGCCTCTCCCTCAGAAGACTAGAATTACGTCCGGAGTTAATTTCTTCATGAAGACTTATAATGCAAAAACACATGCTGTAGAGCATGGTTGGTATACAGTTGATGCCGCGAATAAACCCTTAGGTCGCCTGGCGTCAGAGATTGCAATACGCTTACGCGGTAAACATAAACCAGAATATACACCTCATACTGATACTGGCGATTATATTGTAGTTCTCAATGCCGAAAAAATTCGTGTGACGGGCAGAAAAGCAGAAGATAAGATTTATTATCGCCATTCGGGTTATCCTGGTGGTATTAAGGGTACTAATTTTAATAAGCTGCAAGCAAAGCACCCTACTCGAATCCTTGAGATAGCAGTTAAAGGTATGCTGCCAAAGAATCCTTTAGGTCGTGATATGTTTCGCAAATTAAAGGTCTATGCAGGTACAGAACATCCTCATTTAGCTCAACAACCAAAAGAGCTACACTTAGATATTGAATCAGTTACGGAATAATACATATGGCATTCGCTCAACCTAAGCAATACTATGGCACTGGTCGTCGTAAAACCTCTACCGCGAGAGTATTTATGCGTCCAGGAAAAGGTAAATTAACAATTAATGGCCACACTGTGGAAGAATATTTTGGTGGTCGTGAAAATTTGCATGTAATGGTTCGACAACCTCTTGTAGTTACTGAATTGTCGCACAAATTTGATGCTCTGATAACCGTTAAAGGTGGTGGCGTTTCTGGTCAAGCAGGTGCCATTCGTCACGGAATTACTCGAGCACTTATTAAGTATGATGAGGAAGGAACTAGTGGTGAGGGCGGTGAAGGTGGTGTAGCTGGGCTTCGTCGAATATTACGTTCAGCTGGTTTTGTTACTCGTGACGCTCGTAGCGTTGAACGTAAAAAAGTAGGTCGACATAAAGCACGCCGCGGCACACAATTTTCAAAACGTTAATTTATTTGTTAAGTATTATGGGCTGTTTACAATTCGCTAGGCTGAGGGGTAACGCCTTGATTTTAGAGGACCGCAGCGCAGCATACGTTGTTGGTATGTGAGCAGCGGACCGCAAAAAATCAAGGCGTTACACCCAGCATAGTAGAATTGTAAACAGCCCCTATACAACCTTGGTTTCGCTTCACCAAGGTTGTAGTCTTTTGGCTTTCCTTGTGTGTTTCGCTTATTCTCAATATTTTTAGTTATTTAAAGTCAGATTTAAACGAATTTAAGTTCGGTGAATTAGAAAATAGACTAAATCCATCTTACTTTAATAAGCATTCGTCCTCTGTCTTTTGAAAATGGGGGATCGTCTAGCGGTAGGACCACGGACTCTGACTCCGTTAACCTAGGTTCGAATCCTAGTCCCCCAGCCAATAGACTTCTTTCCGTAATCCGTGTTAAAAAATAATAATGTGTTCTATGTATTCTCAGATTGTGATTTATATGAGTGATGTTATGATAATTTAGCGATTTTTATCTTACAAAAAGAAAAAAATTCCAAGGCGCTAATAATGGCACAAAATGATATTAATCAAGGACGGCGGCGTTTTTTAGTCACAGCAACCACTCTCTTAGGTGCTATTGGCGCTTTCTTCTCAGCCATTCCTTTTATTTCCTCTTGGTTGCCAAATGCAAGAACCAAAGCCTTAGGTGGCCCTGTTGAAGCTGATATCAGTCATTTAACGCCTGGAGCATTGCTAGTAGTAGAATGGCGTGGTAAACCAGTTTGGATTATTCGCCGCACGCAAAAAATGCTTACTGTTTTAACCAAGGACCGCCAATTATTACGTGATCCTGATTCCAAAGTTGAACAACAACCTCCGTATGCTAAAAATTCTTATCGATCCGTAAAGCCTGAAATTTTAGTTTTAATTGGCATTTGTACTCACCTGGGCTGTTCTCCAACCTATAAACCAAGCATGGGCGAACTAGGCCCTGATTGGCCTGGTGGTTTTTACTGTCCTTGCCATGGTTCTAAATTTGATTTAGCTGGACGTGTTTTTAAGGGCGTGCCTGCACCTATAAATTTAGAAGTCCCTCCCTATCACTTTATCGGTGAAAATACCCTCTTAATTGGAGAAGAGACAAAGGATGTCTAATAACGCTTCTAAATTTTCACTTTGGCTTAATGATCGTTTGCCAGTTACCAAATTTTGGAATGCTGTCGCGGCTCAGTATTACGTGCCCAAAAATTTCAATTTTTGGTATTTCTTCGGTTCTCTCGCTTTATTTGTTTTAGCCAATCAAATTATTACCGGCATTTGGTTGGCTATGTATTACACGCCCACTGCAGAAGGTGCATTTGCATCCGTAGAATATATTATGCGCGATGTGAATTATGGCTGGCTTTTACGCTATTTACATTCCACTGGTGCTTCAGCATTTTTTATTATTATTTATTTACATATGCTGCGCGGCATTTTATACGGTTCGCATCAAAAACCTCGTGAATTGGTCTGGATTCTTGGTGTAGCGCTTTATCTATTGCTGATGGCTGAAGCGTTTATGGGATATTTATTACCCTGGGGACAAATGTCTTATTGGGGTGCACAAGTCATTATTTCTTTATTCGGCGCCATACCTGTAATAGGCCATGACTTATCATTGTGGATTCGTGGGGATTACAATATCTCAGGGGTAACCCTTAATCGTTTTTTTGCTTTACATGTGATTGGGATTCCCTTGTTAATGTTATTTATGGTCATACTTCATATTGCAGCTTTACACCACGTAGGTTCCAATAATCCTGACGGCGTTGAGATTAAGCAACATATTGGTGCGAATGGGAAACCCCTCGATGGCATACCTTTCCATCCTTACTACACAGTAAAAGATTTGATGGGTGTTGCAGTATTTTTAATACTATTCTTGGGTGTGGTGTTTTTTGCACCGACCATGGGCGGATATTTTTTAGAACCATCAAATTTTATACAAGCAAATCCTTTAAAAACACCAACTCACATAGCACCAGTGTGGTACTTAACGCCTTATTACGCCATGTTACGAGCTATTCCTAATAAATTAAGCGGTGTTCTTGTTTTATATTCGTCTGTTTTAATTTTATTTTTTCTGCCATGGTTAGATCGCAGCCCAGTGCGCTCTATCCGCTATAAAGGATTGTATTCTCGGATTGCTATAACCATTTTTATTATTTCTTTTTTAATGTTGATGTATTTAGGCGCTGAAATAGTTACACCTATTCGAATTTTTTTAGCACGTATGTTCACGCTCTGCTATTTTTTCTTTTTTTTACTGATGCCGTTTTATACTCAGTATGAAAATACAAAACCCGTGCCGGAGCGCCTGACATGAAATGCTATTGGCTAATAATTGTGTTATTATTACAGCCTATATTAATCAAAGCTGAAAGTGAACAAAATAATCGCTTTATAGAGCAAGCGCAGATTAATCTCAAAGACAAGGCCTCTTTGCAACGTGGAGCTAAGTGGTTTATGAATTATTGCTCCGGATGCCACTCTTTGAAATATCTGCGTTATAATCGCTTAGCATTGGATCTTGGCATCATTGATGAGATAGGAAAGATCAATGCCAAGTTAGTAAAAGCAAACCTTATATTTACCAATGCAAAAATTACCGATGCTATTAATACCAGCATGTCAGAAAAAGATGCTAAGCAATGGTTCGGAGACGCGCCACCTGATTTATCTCTAACGGCAAGGTCTCGAGGTTCTAATTGGCTTTATAGTTATTTGATTAGTTTTTATAGTGACCCTAAACGTCCGTGGGGTACAAACAATTTGCTATATCCTGACGTTGCAATGCCGAATGTGTTAATAAACTTACAAGGTGAACAAATACCCATCTATCATGATGAAATACAAAACATTGATGGCAAAAAACAAATTGTTAAAGTCATTGATCATGTTGCAACAACAAAACCTGGTTTGATGAGCCCCGTACAATTCAATGCCATGGTTAATGATTTAGTAAATTTTCTTACTTATGTTTCTGAACCAGAGCAAACTAAGCGCATACAATTAGGAATTTGGGTTTTACTATTTTTGGTAATCTTCGCAATAATCACTTTTTTATTAAAACGAGAGTACTGGAAAGATGTAAAATAAAGCGCTTTTTTAGACGGATGAAAAAGAAATTACATAACATCTTTTAGTACTGCCATGCAAAGCGTAGGAAAAATCTTCCTAGTATATTAAGCAGGCACCTCCTCTCGCTCAGGATGGCAGAACATTTAAACTTAAGTGAACGCTGTAATAATCTATTATCTTCACGCAAATGAAGAGTACGATTAACAGCAGGAGTTAAATTATTATGGCAACTGTTGCCAACCGTCGTTCCGTCATTTCACTCTATTCTGATCCTTTAGATCCCTACAGTCATCAAGTACGCATTGTATTGGCCGAAAAAGGCGTCGCCGCAGATGTTATCAATGTTGATTTTAATAACAAATCTGAAGATCTTTATGATTTAAATCCTTATGGTACATTACCCACGTTAATAGACCGCGATCTAATCTTATATGAATCACGAATTATTTTAGAATATCTTGATGAGCGATTTCCCCATCCACCGCTTATGCCTGTCTACCCCGTTGCCCGAGCCGAAACACGACGCATGATCTTTCGTATAGAGCAAGATTGGTATAGCAAGATGAAAATTATATTACATAATAAAGAAAGTGAGGCTAACCAAGCCCGGAAAGAAATTGTGGATACGTTATTAAATATTGCACCCGTGTTTGCCAATAAACTTTATTTCTTAAGTGATGAATTTTCATTACTGGATTGTTGGCTTGCACCTTTATTGTGGCGTTTAAATAGTTTAAAGATTGAATTACCTAGTAGCGCTAAATCAATCCAAGACTATGCCCAACGATTATTTATGCGTGAGTCATTTAGAGCCAGTTTAACTGATCCTGAACGTGAGTTGAGAGCCTTTGTATGACAATGACATCGACTAAACCTTATCTCATTCGAGCTTTTTATGAATGGATTTTGGATAATAATTTAACTCCCTATATATTAGTTAATGCAGAAAAACCAGGCGTTTTAGTGCCGCAACAACATATTAAAGATGGGCAAATTATCTTCAATATTTCTCCGGGTATAGTTCAATCTCTTATAATTAACAACGAAATATTTGAATTTAAAGCACGTTTTTCAGGTATTTTAAAACATATCTATGGCCCCACCCATGCAATTATGGCTATTTATGCCAAGGAAAATGGCCGCGGTATGGCATTTGATGCAGAAGAAGACGATGACAATAATGATGGCGATATCCCGCCTGAATCACAGCCACCCAATAAACCTACTACAGGGAAAAAACCAAACTTGACGGTAGTAAAATAAAAATCCCGGCAGCAAACCGTGGAGTATAAATATAATAAATAAGAAAATGTGCCCCAAGCATAAATGAACGCATTTTCTAATTGACCAAATCCAACTACCAGATTACTATATGCGTCTGTTTTCACCTCTTTTCCCCGGTAGCTCAGTCGGTAGAGCAAGTGGCTGTTAACCACTGGGTCGGCGGTTCGAGTCCGTCCCGGGGAGCCAGTAGAATCAAGCAATTACACGAACTCCCTCGCTGTTCAAATATTGGTTTGCAGACCTTTGCGGGACTCGGCAATAATTGATGCTTTTAACAACGTTAATACCGGCCCACTTTTACCTTCACATACCTTATTTGCAGCTTCGATAAGATTTTGAAGTTCAGCGACAGAATAATGAATCGTAATGCGACCACTTTTATGACCCAATAAGTCTTGTCTATCTTCAAAACTTACACTTGCTGATCTTAACCGACGGCCAAAAGTATGCTTTAAATAATGCACTCGAACTTGCGGTAGCTTGGCTTTTTTGCGTGCATTCTTCCAGCTAGTATTAAGCATCCTTCCAATGGATTTTCCTCGATAAATAAAAACATATTCTGAATGCTCGCCTCTCACTTCCTCAATAACGGAATGAGCTATCTTATTTAATACAACGAGGCGATCTTCTCTATTTTTCACATTTAGATCAGGAACAATAAATACAGAACAATTAAGCTCTGGAATGAATCTTTCCCAATCCCATCCCGACAGCCGGTATTAGCTCCAAATAAAGCCATTTGTCTTGGAGCAGGAACAGAAACAGGATATTTGCGCGGTGTTAAAAAACAGCGCCACGCTGCTTGTGGTGGAGCCCCCAGTAATTTTTATTCCTTTGGCTGATAAAACCGAATATCCCATCACCAAAGCCCAATTAATGAATGGTAAGCTCTTTACCCTGCCGTCGATGTGTTGCAAACACTACGTCACATATTAGGTTGGAATTTGTCCAATCAAAAAAAGCGCAAAACATCATCAGGTCTTCTCAAACATATCACAAACTGGTTAGCTAAAGTACAAGACAGAGGTGGCAATTTACCCACGCACTCATTTCGTTTTGGCAATTCACTTGAGGAACGTAACCAAGCCGTAAGCGAAGAATGGCTAGAGAATAACTCACGCATCATCGAAGGAACCGTTATCAATGAATCATAAAGACAAAGCGACATTCTCAGAATTAATGGCAGAAATCGCAGCAACCTACCGAGAGCAATTAAATAAAAAATTACTCAAGGTTTATTGGAGTGCTTTAGAAAAATATCCATTTTCGCTTGTTGCACGAGCTTTTTATTCACATGTTGAAAACCCTGATAACGGGCAGTTTATGCCAAAGCCTGCCGATATTATGGGTATTTTAGAAGGCACTTATAACTTTCATGCTTTACAAGCTTGGTCTAAGGTTAAAGCAGCCCTTAAAAAGGTTAGCACCCAGGCAACGATTGTATTTGATGACCCCATTATTCATGCTGTCATTACTGATATGGGTGGCTGGATTGAGCTTGGTAAAGCTAGTCACAACGAACTTATTTTCTTAGAAAATAAGTTTGAGAAACGTTATTGCGGTTACCTCAAACAAAAAACGCTAACTTTTCCTAAACAATTAACGGGAATAGATGAGTACGCCAATCAAAATAATAATCGTCCAGTCGAATCACCTAAATTATTTGGTGATGCTAATCGCGCCTTGGAAGTTTATAAACACGGCAGTGAACTACAACAGCTACCCCAATATCAAATCACCTCGCTTGAAAGCTCATTAAAACAATTATCTCACACAAAGCAACTATCACCATCTCCTTCACAACAAGAAAATTTAATCAAAAAATTTGAGAACCCCTATGAGCAACGCATTGATGTCACATAAAATTTATAGTTTATAAATAAGACATCAGCATCGACTATTTTCAACGGTTCTCTCCAACTTTAATCCTATTCAAGACTCTTAGGAAAATCTGTCTTAATCTTGCTTCTCCATACGAGTCGAAGTGCATTAATAATTGCAATAATATCGATCAATTCTTGAATAATCGCGCCGACAACAGGTGAAATAAATCCTGCTGCTGCAAATCCCATTCCGATCATACTTAATGCCATACCGCCAATAGCACTTTGTAATGCAATCTTTCGGGTAGCCGAACTAAGATGAATTAGTTCATCAACTTTTTCTAGCGTATTTTCCATAATCACTGCACCAGCAGCTTCGGCAGTCACGTTGCTGAATTGACCAAATGCAATACCTACGGTAGCTGCTGTTAATGCTGGCGCATCATTAATTCCGTCACCCATAAATAGCGTAGCTGCTTTATTTCTTTCAGAGCGGACAATAGAAAGCTTCTGTTCTGGGGTTTGAGATGCATGTATTTCTGACAAATTGAGCAGTGTTCCAAGGTATCTTACCTCTGATTCGCGATCACCCGACACGAGCATTATTTTATTAAATTGGTGATAAGGCGTAAGATGCCCAACAAAGGATTTACTTTCTTTACGTGGCATATCATGGAAGCGTAAAGTTGCTGCGTATTGGTTATTATATAAAATCACACATTCTAATCCCGTAGAAGTCGATGGCAGTTGTGTTAGAAGTTCTGGATGAATTTTCAATAATTTTTTACGATGGGTGATATGAATTTTATTTTTGCCAATTATGCCATTTAATCCCTGACCTGGTTTTTCTGATACGCTTATGGCATCAAGTAATGCTAATTTATTTTTTTCTGCTGCTTGAAGAATTGCACTAGCTAATGGATGTTTAGAATATCGTTCTAAACTAGCAGCATTTTGTAATATAAAATTAGGATCAAGATTCATACCCGTAAGAATCTCTGTTAATACTGGCTTGCCATAAGTAAGGGTACCAGTTTTATCAAAAATTGCAGTTCGACAGGTGGGCAATCGCTCCAAAACAGTCGGATCTTTGATGATAATTGCTTGTCTCGCTGCCATTGAAATAGCACTAATAAGCGTAATCGGAATGGCTATAAGCAAAGGACATGGTGTTGCGATCACGAGTACGGCGAGAAAACGTATTGCATCGCCGGTAAAATACCAAGCAACTAGCGCAAGAATAAGGGCAATTGGAGCAAAAATCGCGCCGATTTGATCACCTAATCTTCGAATAGTTGGCCTCTTTTGTTCAGCTTCTTGTAAGACTTCGACAATCGATGCATAACGTGAATCGGAAGGTAATTTTTGAGTTTCGATAACTAACACTGATTCGCCATTGATAGCTCCGGATAATACGGATGTACCAGGCGCTTTTGAGATTTGATACGGTTCACCCGTAAGATAAGATTCATCCATTGAGCCGTGTCCTTCAATAACTACACCGTCTACTGGGTTAGTTTCATGTGGATAGACAACAATATGGTCACCAATGCGGATATCAAATAACGGAATATCCTCAAGACCACCACCTGCTTTACTGCAGTGGACTAGATTAGGCATACGCTCTGCAAGTGTTAAAAGAATCGATGAAGCTTTACGCATAGCATAAGCTTCAAATGTTTGTCCACTCGCTAGCATTAAAATAATAATGACGGCAGCAAGATATTGGTGCAAGATGACCGCTGTTATTATTGCAATTGCAGCTAATGAATCAGCCCCTAAATTACCCTTGATCAGCCTTATTAAAATGTGAACAAGTGATGGAACTCCACCAATAACTATTGCAATCAGCAGCGGTAAATCAGGAGAAGAAATCGATGTAATCCGTAATAAAATAGATAAGGCAATCGCTAGAAGCGAAATGCCTACAATAAGCAGCTGCCAACGAAACCTTAATGGCATAGGAGGTAATGATTTTCGAGACATTAACGTAACCCCTCATTACTCGATGAAGATGAAGAAGTATAAAGGTGCGTGGAATCATAGGAAAGAGCAATTTAGAAATGTGTTATTTCTGAACGTATCAGCATTGTTTGTATCAATGAGGAGCTGATACAATACTAATTGGCGATCTGGCTTGCATTGGAAAAGATGCAGTGCTATTTAATGCAGATAACTCATTAAAATTTCACTTATGCATGAATTAACTTTATGCCGTAATATTATAGATATTACGTTGAGAAACATTCCTCCCAATACAAAAGTAAAAAAAATTAATTTGGAAATTGGGAAATTAGTTTCAGTTGATCCACAGGCTTTGCTATTTAGCTTCGATGTGATAGCAAAAAACACTCAACTATCAGATGCTTTATTAAATATTATTGAAATCGATGGCAAAGCAAGTTGTAATGTTTGTAATTATAGTTTTGTTATATTAAAACTCTATGTTTCTTGTATGAAATGTGGAGGTCATGCCTTATCGATATTAGCCGGTGAAGAACTTAGAATTAAATCCATGGAGGTAGAACCATGTGTGGAATTTGCGGCTGTGGTGAAGGTGAAATAAAAAAAACAGGCAATGCAAAAGAAGAAAAGCTTTTGCATCATACACATGATCATGGAGATCAGAGCTTCTTACTTCATATCGAACAAGATCTTCTGACTAAGAATAATCAATTCGCAGAAAATAATCGAAATTATTTTAAAAAAAATAATATATTGACGCTAAATATTGTTTCAAGTCCCGGTTCTGGAAAAACAACTTTATTAATCAAGACGATTGAAACGCTTAAAGATAAGATTTCAGTAGCTGTGATTGAAGGCGATCAACACACCGAGATCGATGCAAATAGAATACGAGAGACTAAAATTCCTGTTATTCAAGTGAATACAGGAAAAATTTGTCATCTTGATGCCCATCAAATAAGCCGTGCCTTAGAAGAGCTAAATCCTAATACAAATTCCATTTTATTTATTGAAAACGTAGGAAATTTAATTTGTCCGTCGTTATTTGATTTGGGAGAAACTTACAATGTTGTAGTTTTATCAGTAACAGAAGGAGAAGATAAGCCGCTCAAATATCCTGATATATTTTACCGAGCAGATATGATGATTATTAATAAAATAGATTTATTGCCTTATGTAAATTTTGATGTGGAAAAGAGTATTAATAATGCGCGACAAATAAATCCAACCATTAAAATAGTAAAAACCTCAGCGACAACGCAAATGGGTTTAACAGAATGGTCTAACTGGCTTTTAGAATGTCACATGAATAAAGAATGTTTTTACGAAACGTAATTACGTTAGGCATGAATTTGTTAGATCGGAGACATTGCTTATCATTGCTTAGTGTATAGAATTATTACAATAACATAATATGGATAAAATGGACCGATTGCAATTAAAAATTATAGGTCAGGTTCAAGGTGTTGGCTTTCGTCCACACGTTTACCGTGTTGCATCTGCATTGAAGCTAAGAGGATGGGTAAAAAATAATGGAGCGGGTGTGGTGATAGAAGTAATAGGTGAGAATACCAAACAATTTATTAGCCTATTACAAGAAAACTTACCGCCACTTGCAAAAATAAAAAATATTGAGGCTGAGCATTTTCCCTATAATCCACTTGATGATACCGGTCGATTTGAAATATTGAAAAGTGAATCTACTTCTGTTAATACAGTTATTAGCCCTGACGTTGCTACCTGCAATAATTGTTTGGAAGAACTGTTTAATCCAGAGAGTCGCTTTTATCTCTATCCTTTTTTAAATTGCACACACTGTGGGCCACGCCTAACGATTACTCAAAATCTACCTTATGATCGCGCACAAACATCCATGGATATTTTTGAAATGTGCGAAGCATGTGTGAATGATTATTTAGACCCGTGTAACCGTCGTTATCATGCACAGCCTACAGCTTGTCAACAATGTGGGCCACAATTATCTATGTCACTTGAAAAAATTACCCAATATATTTTAGATGGCAAAATTCTTGCGATTAAAAGTTTGGGAGGGTTTCAATTAATCTGTGATGCGAACAATGTTGATGCTATTGAAAAATTGCGTGCAAGAAAGCACCGTAAAACGAAACCTTTTGCATTGATGGCTTTAAATGCACCAAGTGTGCAATTGTTTGGAGATTGCTCTAACAAGGAGAAGGAATTATTAAATTCCCAAGAGCGACCTATTGTGTTACTCAAAAAGAAGAATGCAATCTTCCCCGATATAATTGCACCGGGTCTGTCCCAATGGGGAGTGATGTTACCCTATACACCGTTTCATTATTTATTGTTTTATGCCTTTTTAGGTTACCCTTCAGGGCAAGATTGGTTAGAGCAAAACTGTTCTTTTGTATTGATCGTCACCAGTGCCAATCCGGGTAAACTTCCATTGGTCATAGATGATTCTGTAGCGAAATCAGCATTAAAAGATATTGCTGATCATCAAGTTTCTTACAATAGAAAAATTATTACTCGTGTTGATGATTCTGTTGTGCGTGTTATCTGTGAAAAACCTGTTTTTATTCGCCGTGCAAGAGGCTATGTGCCATCACCGATTAAGTTATCTTCTCATGTTCCTTGTACTTTAGCATTGGGCGCGCATTTAAAAAATGCGTTCTGTATTACACGAGGTGATGAAGCATTTGTTTCGCAACACATCGGTGATATAGAAAATACAACCACGGTCGAATTTTTGCATGAATCACTTAACCATCTCATGAAGTTTCTCAATGTAAAACCAGAACGCATTGCCTGTGATTTACACCCTGACTTTTATACCACACGTTTAGCTCATTCTATTAACTTACCTATTATTCCAGTGCAACATCATCACGCCCATTTGACTTCCGTAATTGCGGAATATCATATCAAAGAGCCTGTGCTAGGTTTAGCATTAGATGGTTATGGATATGGTGATGATGGGTCTTTATGGGGCGGCGAATTGTTTTTTCTTGAAGGGATCAACTATCAAAGAATCGGTCATTTTTATCCAATTGCATTGCCAGGTGGTGATCAAGCCACACGAGAGCCTTGGCGTATTGCACTAGGGATTTTATATGAATTAAATGAAACTAAAGAAATTAACAAACGATTTGCTGAGGTAAAAAATAGTGATGCAGTATTACAAATGCTTGAAAAAAATATCCATATATCAAGAACAAGTAGCTGTGGTCGTTTATTTGACGCAGCAAGCGCGTTATTAGGAACACAGCAGCAAGTAAATTATGAAGGTGAAGCAGCGATGAAATTAGAAAGTTTGGTATCCCAACCTGAAGTGTTGTCTAACGGCTGGCAAATACACCAAGACCAACTTAATCTATTACCCACACTGAAATATCTACTTAATTGCGATCCAGTAACAGGAGCGAATATTTTTCATGGCACTTTGATTGCAGGACTTGCGGATTGGTTAGAAAAAAGTTGCCAACAATGGAAACTTAATAAAGTAGTACTCAGTGGTGGTTGCTTCCTTAATAAAATATTAACGGAAGGATTGGTTAAAATGCTAATGCATAAAAACATTATTGCCTATTTCCCCAAACAGGTTCCCCCCAATGATGGCGGATTATGTTTAGGACAAGCATGGGTTGCTGCCATGCATTCCATTGATCATGGAGATTGATTATGTGTCTTGCTATGCCAGCGCAAATTGTTCGAATACTTGATAATCAAAAAGCCATCGTGCAATTAGGCGGTATTGAAAAAGAAATTTCAACGATCTTAGTAGAAGATATTTCCGTCAATGATTATGTCATTATTCACGTAGGCTATGCGCTCACAAAACTCAATGAAAATGAAGCCAAAAAAACCTTATCTCTTTTTGAGGAGATGCAAAGGACAGATTGAATATCAGGAGCAGAAATGTGAAATACATTGATGAATTTCGCAACGGCAAAGCGGCAGAAGCACTAAGAAAGGCCATATTTCAAGAAGCAACTCTTTTGCATCGATATAAATTTATGGAATTTTGCGGAGGCCATACGCATGCGATTTATCGCTATGGAATCCCTACCCTACTACCAAAAAATGTTGAAATGGTTCATGGCCCTGGTTGTCCGGTATGCATATTACCGATGGCACGGATCGATCAAGCCATCGCGTTGAGCCAAATGCCCAAAGTTATTTTTTGTAGTTATGGAGATATGTTACGTGTGCCAGGTACCGATCGAAAAAGCTTATTAAAAGCAAAAGCAGAAGGTGCAGATGTGCGCATGATTTATTCCGTAGATGATGCATTGCGCATTGCAGAAGAAAATCCTCACAAAGAAGTCATTTTTTTTGCGATTGGTTTTGAAACGACCACACCACCAACGGCTGTTGCCATTAAAAAAGCACAAGCGATTAAACTTTATAATTTTAAAGTTTTTTGCAATCACGTTTTAACCCCTGTAGCAATGGAAGCTTTACTGCATACAGATAATGAAAAGAATGAAAATCGCGTAGATATCGATGGTTTTGTAGGCCCTGCCCATGTCAGTATTATTATTGGTAGTCAGGCTTATGAAAAGATTGGAAGTCAATATCAAAAACCCATTGTTATTTCTGGATTTGAACCATTGGATATTTTACATTCCATTCTAATGCTTATCCGTCAATTAAACGAAGGTCGTTGCGAAGTTGAAAATCAGTATACGCGCGCCGTCAATCAACAAGGAAATATAATTTCCCAACAGGTAATGGGTGATGTCTTGGAACTTCGAGAAACATTTGAATGGCGAGGACTTGGTTGGATTCCGCAAAGTGCATTAAAAATTAATGCTAACTATGCCAATTTCGATGCAGAGAACTGTTATTCGTTGCCATCTACAAGCGGTAAAGAAACCAAAGGCTGTATTTGTGGTTCAGTATTGCGCGGTGTAAAAAAACCGACTGAATGTAAATTATTTGCCACTGTATGTACGCCTGAAAATCCACTGGGATCCTGTATGGTCTCTTCAGAAGGTGCATGCGCTGCTGTGTATGCTTACGGTCGAGTTACCATGGAGTAAATCATGCCAGATACTATTGGTTTAGAAAAACTTAAATTAACCCGCAATAAATCGCAGCGCTTGGATTTTAAAAATGGTCGAGTGGAGCTAACACATGGTAGCGGCGGTCGAGCAATGGCGCAACTCATCGAGCAATTGTTTTTGGCTGCATTTGATAACGAATTCTTAGCGCAACGTAACGATTACGCTTCTTTCTCTACACAAAAAGGACGCATGGTGATCGCCACGGATGCCCATGTTATTTCACCTTTATTTTTTCCAGGGGGTGATATCGGAGGTTTGTCAGTACATGGTACGGTTAATGACCTTGCGATGGCTGGAGCAAAACCGCTTTATTTAACGGCCAGTTTTATTCTAGAAGAAGGATTCCCTTTCAGTGATTTAAAACGCATCGTCGAATCCATGGCCTTTGCTGCAACCCAAGCCCAAATAAAAATTATTGCCGGTGATACCAAAGTCGTTGAACGCGGCAAAGGGGATGGCGTATTTATTACCACCACGGGAGTAGGTATCGTGCCTGAGAATGTTCATATTTCAGGGAACCGTGCAAAACCAGGGGATTGTGTGCTTCTCAGTGGCTTTATCGGCGATCATGGCATCGCAATTATGTCAAAACGTAATAATTTGCAATTTCACTCTACCATACAATCGGATACCTGTTCTTTGTCTGATTTAGTGGCAACCATGGTTGAAGCGGTTCCTGATATTCATTGTCTGAGGGATCCGACACGAGGTGGTTTGGCAACGACATTAAATGAATGGGCTTTTCAGTCACAAGTGGGTTTTATTATTGATGAAAATAAAATACCGATTCGCGAAGAGGTAGCAGGTGCATGTGAATTATTAGGGTTAGACCCTTTGTATGTTGCTAATGAAGGGAAGCTCGTTGCTATTTGTGCAAATGATCAAGCTGAAAAATTATTAAGAGTAATGCAATCTCATCCACTCGGTAAAGATGCCGCTATTATTGGCGAAGTGATCCCTGATCCCCGTCATTTTGTGCAACTTGAAACAAAATTGGGTGGAATGCGGATTGTAGATTGGTTGACAGGTGAACAATTACCAAGGATTTGCTAAATGTATTTTTTACCTCACAAGGATTTGCAGAATTTAATAAATGCATTACAAGATGCCGGATATGAATGCGTGGGTCCCCAAGTTCGAGATGCCGCTATTGTCTATGACAAGCTACAAAATGCCGAGCAACTTCCCTGGGGAATACGCGATATTCAAGCGCCGGGCGAATATCGTTTGGAAAAAACTAACAGGAATGAAGCGTTTGGCTTTGCTAATGGGCCACAAGCAATCAAACCCTTGTTATTTAAACCTAGAGAAACTGTTTGGAAAGTCGTGCGTGATGAAAAAGGAAAATTAGCATTTCAATCGGTTAATTTACCCGAAACGCCGATTGCCGTTTTTGGTGCACGTTCTTGCGATCTTGTGGCAATGGACATACAGGACAAAGTTTTTTTAGAAAAAGGTCGTGTTGATCCGCGTTATCAGCAAAGACGTGAAAATTTATTTATTATTGCTGTGCAATGTACTTATTCATCCAATAATTGTTTTTGTGTATCTGCAGGAACAGGTCCGCACGTGCGCAATCCTTACGATATTTTAATGACAGAAATTGAAGATGGCTTTGTAGTAAAAGAGGGAAGCGATAAAGGCAAAGTTATTTTGCAAAAATTAAAGCTACAACCTGCTATTCCACAACAAGTTACAGAAGGTTCACAACGCGTAGAGCAGGCAGCGGATAGCCAAACGAAGCGCATTCCTTTAGATAATCAACGAGGATTGCGTAATTTATTATTTTCTAACTTAGATCACCCGCGATGGGAGGAAGTCGCAGAACGTTGCTTGTCTTGTGGTAATTGCACACAAGTGTGCCCCACTTGTTTCTGTCATAGTGAAGTGGATGTACCCACCATGGACGGTACGAGTTCTGAACATCAGCGTGAATGGGATTCATGTTTCACAGAAGGTCATAGTTATATTCATGGCAAATTGATTCGTGATGATACGCGTAAACGATATCGACAATGGCTAACCCACAAAGTAGGAAGTTGGTTTGACCAGTTCGACACCAGTGGATGTGTGGGATGTGGTCGTTGCATTACTTGGTGTCCTGTAGGAATCGATATAACAGAAGAATTAGCCGCACTTTCAGGGGAATCCAATGTTCGCAGCAAAGAAAAAGACGGAAAGGAAAATAAATGAGTGACCCTTACTTACCACAGGAAGCTGTGGTTATCGAGCGCATCCAAGAATCTCCCACCATTACAACTTTGCGATTGAAATTTATGGATCATAAATATCACGATCATTTTCAATTTACTCCAGGTCAATTCAATATGCTCTATCTTTATGGGGTTGGCGAAGTGGCTATTTCGATTTCATCCGATCCGGAAGATCGAACGGCAATCAATCATACTATCCGTGCTTTGGGTCGAGTCACAAAAGCATTGGTGCAATTAAAAGAAGGAGATTCTGTGGGTGTTCGGGGCCCTTTCGGACGTGGTTGGCCATTAGCATTAGCAACCAATAAGGAAGTGCTCATTATAACCGGTGGCTTAGGTTGTGCTCCTGCTGTTTCTGTCATTCATTATATGATGGAACGCCGTCGTCAATATGGTGCCATTAAAATCTTACAAGGATTAAAACATAGCGAGGATTTTATCTTTCGAAAACAATATGCAAAGTGGCAGCAGCTACCTAATACAGAAGTATATATTGCAGCGGATGTAGCCAGTTCTCACTGGCCTTGGCTCACTGGTCGTGTAACCAATATGATCCAAAATTTGCAAATCAATAGTGAAATCAGTGTAGCCATGTTATGCGGCCCTGAAATCATGATGTACGTTTCCGCACATGAATTAATAAAAAAAGGGTTATTAGAAGATAACATTTATCTCAGCATGGAGCGGAATATGGAGTGTGCTATTGGACATTGTGGCCATTGTCAATTTGGTGGATTATTTATTTGTAAAGATGGTCCCATATTTCCTTATGCCGAAATTAAAGCGTTGTTGAATAAGCCGGGATTTTAACTATGCAGGAATTTCCCCAAAAACTTACTTTGGCTGTTCATAAATTTACTTCCTGCGACGGTTGTCAACTTGCTTTTTTGAATGCAGGTGAAGCACTATTAGAATTATCTCAACAGGTTAAGATCGTCCATTTCGCAGAAGCAGGTCCAGTCAATTTAGAAATTTTGGTTGATATTGCTTTTGTCGAAGGCAGTATTTCAACCTCTGAGGAAATTGAACGTATCCAAAAGATTCGTGCAAATAGCAAATATATTATCACCATTGGTGCCTGTGCTACTGCAGGTGGCATACAAGCACTGCGCAATTTTGCCGATTACCCACAATGGTTGTCGAGTGTTTATGCAAAACCCGAATACATCAAGTCATTATCAACGTCGACGCCTATTTCTCAGCATATAAAAGTGGATTGGGAATTATGGGGGTGTCCGGTTAGCACTCAACAAGTCATGGATGCGATTAAAGCATTATTATTCCGTGCAACTCCGCGCATCAAGCGTGATGCGGTTTGCATGGAGTGTAAACGTCAGAATAACGTTTGTGTTTTAGTTACCAAAAAAGCATTTTGTATGGGGCCAGTGACACAAACTGGTTGTGGTTCTTTATGTCCCAATATCCAACGCCCTTGTTACGCTTGTTATGGCCCTTCAGAAAATCCTAATGCAAATTCCCTCGCAAAATGGTTTGAGCAATACGGAGCAACGAAACAGCAACTCGCACGACAATTTTTACATATTAATAATCAAGCGCCCACTTTTAAAAAAGCAGGAACGCAATTTAAAGGTATTGATATAGTGAGTAAATAATGAGTGAAAGCTTAATTAACATTCCCATCTTAGCCCGCGTCGAAGGCGAAGGCAGTTTAAAGTTGCTTATACGTAATCAACGTATTGAGCAATTAGAGCTTAAAATTTATGAGCCCCCGCGTTTATTCGAAAAATTTTTAGAAGGTCGTCATTACGATGAAGTATTAGATTTTGTTGCACGTATTTGTGGCATTTGTCCTGTTGCATATCAGATGAGTGCTGTCCAAGCAATTGAAAATATTTTTCAAATTAAACAAAGTGCCTGGATGCGTGAGATGCGTCGTTTGTTTTATTGTGGTGAATGGATAGAAAGTCATTGTCTACACATTCATTTTTTAGCAATACCTGATTTTTTGGGGTATGTAAGTGCCATAGAGGTTGCAAAAGATCATCCTGAAATTATCCGGCGTGGAATGCGGTTGCAAAAATTGGGAAATCAAATTATTCAGTTATTAGGTGGACGTTCGGTACATCCAGTGGGTGCTTGTGTAGGAGGATTTTATCACGCGCCTACTCTAAGTGCGGTTAATAATCTTTTAAAACAGCTTGAAGAAGGCATTGCAGATGCAGAAGATTTAATTCGCTGGACAGCATCGATTGATTTTCCTGATGTGACGCAAGATTTTATTTGTGTAGCATTAAGTAATGATTCCGAGTATGCGATGAATGAAGGGCGTATTATTTCTGATGATGGACTTAATATTGATGCTGATGAATTCGCAACTTATTTTCAAGAACAACAAGTTTCTTATTCTAATGCCCTCCATTGCACTTTACGTGGAAAGAGTTATTTGTTGGGTTCCTTATCCCGTGTCAATCTTAATTATGATCACTTGCCAAAAACAATTAAAAAAATAATTGCAGAAACGCCTATTTCATTTCCCAGTAAAAACATGTTTTATAGTATGACTGCAAGAGCAGTTGAAATTTGTTTCGCTCTTTATGAAGCTCATCGGATTTTAAAAAATTATCAATTACCCCAAGAATCGCGCATTGCTACAATTCCCAAAGCAGGCGTTGGTTTTGGTTGTACCGAAGCGCCTCGTGGTATGTTGTGGCATCAATACGAACTCGATGAAAATGGCATGGTTCGATATTGTCGGATTGTCCCTCCTACCAGCCAAAATCAGGGACGTATTGAAGAGGATTTAAGATATTCTCTGGAAAAATATGGGTTAATGCAAAACGAAAAAACATTGCGCACCTACTGCGAAAAAATCATTCGCAATTATGACCCTTGCATTTCTTGTGCCACGCATTTCTTAAATTTATCGATAGAGCACCGATAATGATGATTAAGGTTTTAGGAATTGGTTCACCCTTTGGTGATGATCGCGTGGGCTTTGAAGTTGTGCAACAACTCCAGAAAAATAAAAAATTAAGATCTTTCATTTCAACACGATTGAGCGTAGAGCAATATGACCGCCCAGGGATCAATTTATTAAATTTATTGCAAGGAGCCGAAAAGATATACATTGTTGATGCGGTTAAAACCAATGCTAAACCAGGGATAATACACCGCTTTCAAGATCATCAAATTGAATCTCACTATACCAATACTATTTCCAGCCATTCTATTGGGATTGCTGATGCGATTTCATTGGGTCGTGTGCTTAAGTTATTGCCGCAAACCGTGATTGTTTATGGAGTAGAAATTGATAACATTGATTATTCATTCGAATCATCAATGATAATAAAAGAGGCTGTCTCTTTACTTTCAAATCTTTTAACAGAAGAATTATTAGCTATTTTTTCTGATGGAGAAGCTTTGAGTACTGGAAGCAGATCGACTTGAAAATCGGCGTATAATTTTCTTTTCAAATTCAACAATCAAAAAAATTGTCGTCGCTATAATGACAATAAATCCCCATTGCAAAAGATCAATGGGTTTTGTTTTAAATAAATACTGCATAACAGGAAGATAAGTAAATCCGATTTGTAATAGCAATACAATTGCAATCGAAATTAATACTGGGTAACTGCCAAATAATCCTTCTGTACTTAAAACAGAATCATATATCCTACGACAATTAATTAAATAAAATATTTCGGCTAACACCAGTAAATTCACCACCATGGTTCTGACTATATCAACATCGACACCTTGTTTAATTTCATAAATAAATAATCCGAATACACTACACAAAAATAAAAAAGAAACAAAACTAATACGCCACAATAAAAATTTTGATAATAAAGGTTCCTTTGCATCTCTTGGGAGATTTGACATCAGTTTTTTTTCTGGAGATTCAAATGCCAAAGCCAAACCAAGCGTTACAGCTGTGACCATATTCACCCAAAGAATTTGTAACGGCGTAATTGGAACAGTGTATCCAAATAAAATAGCAAAAAAAACAGAAAGGCCTTCGGCTGCATCGTTAGGAAGTACAAACAAAATGGCTTTTTTCACATTATTATAAACATTGCGACCTTCTTCTATGGCGTATTTAATAGATGAAAAATTGTCATCGGCTAAAACAATCTCTGAAGCTTCTTTAGCCACATCGGTACCTTTAATCCCCATCGCGATTCCGATATCGGCATAATACAAAGCGGGAGCATCATTCACTCCATCTCCAGTCATAGCCACAGTATGATCACGCTCTCGTAAAGCTTTTATTAGTCGTAATTTATGTTCAGGAATCGTTCTTACATAGATATCAATGTCTTGTACGATCTTTTGAAGTTCCTCATCACTCATTACATCTAAATTCTCACCGCTTAATACACGTGGGTTATTGATGCCGACTTGCTTCCCAATTGCCACGGCAGTTAAACCATGATCACCTGTCACCATCTTGACACGAATCCCCGCTTGTTGACATTGTAAAACTGCTTCTAATACTTCTTCGCGTGGAGGATCAATAATCCCCACAATACCGAGGAACACTAGAGCATGTTCAACATCTTTAAATAAAAGACTTGTATGTTCTTTGTGCGTTTTTCGATAAGCTAACGCAAGTACACGCATGCCATCTTGTGCTAAAGAATTAATTTGTGATTGCCAAAAATTTTTATCTAATACTTCTTGTTGATTATCTCGTAGTTGGTAAGAACAAAATGATAAAATTCGCTCGGGCGCGCCTTTGACAAATATAAAAGAATTTCCTTTATGATCATGATGTAAACTCGCCACAAATTTATGTTTTGAATCAAAAGGAATGAAGTCAGTTCTCGGACAATTTTTAATTTCATCGCCATAATTTATTCCTGTTTTTAATCCTAACACTAACAGGGCGCCGTCGACAGGGTTTCCGAATCGGTGCCATTTTTCATTTTCTTTACGAAGTTCGGCCTCATTACATAGAGCGCCTGCTTTGATCAACATCGATAATTCATGCGATTGTTTTGCATCAATATTTTTTTCATTTTGTATTATTTTCCCCTGATCATTATACCCACTGCCAGTAACTAAAAATGATTGGTGGCTAGTAATCACCTTTTGAACTGTTAATTCATTTTTGGTAAGTGTTCCAGTTTTGTCAGTACAAATTACTGTGACAGAACTCAAGGTTTCAACAGCGGGTAATCGCCTTATAATGGCATTCCGATTTGCCATACGCGCAACGCCAATTGCAAGAGCGATAGTGATAATAGCGGGTAACCCTTCTGGAATAATAGACACAGCTATAGCAACTGCTGCCAAAAACATTTCATCGAGCGGATAAGATCTAAGAAAAATTCCAAATAAAAAAATAGCGACAGAAAATAAAGTAATAATGAATGCTAACCAATGCCCAAATTTTGTTATTTGTCGTAATAATGGTGTGGTTAGTTTTGGTAATCCAGCAAGCATCTTTGAAACTTGCCCAATTTCACTATTAGTTCCTGTGTTAACTACAACTCCTATGCCAGTGCCGTAGGTTACTAATGTTCCTGAATATGCTATACAGCTTCGATTAGTCAGCAAAGTTTGGAGAGGAACTAACTCAATATTTTTTTCTGTGGGAACAGATTCTCCAGTTAGCATAGCTTCATCAATTTGTAAATTGTTGGTTTTAAGTAAGCGTAAGTCTGCAGGAACTTTGTCACCTGTATATAAAAACACAATATCACCGGGCACTAATTCACTGGCGAGAATTTTGGTGCGTTTCGCATCACGCATGACGACAGCTTTCAAAGAAAGTTTTTTTGTTAAGGCTTCAATGGACTTCTCTGCTTTTCCTTCCTGTAGATAACCAATAAGAGCATTTAAAAAAACTACACCGACTATTACACTGGCATCAAGCCAATGTCGTAGCAATAATGTAATGATTGCAGCAACCCATAAAATATAAATTAAGCTGTTATTAAACTGATTAATAATCCTTTCCCAAATACGTTTCTTGTGGCCTACTTGAATTTCATTTTTTCCATATTTTTTTAATCGGTGCTCGACTTCAGATATTGGAAGACCTTGTTGGGTTGTGTCGAGTTCAGTAAGACAATTCTCTGTCGCTTTATTATGCCAATGATTTTCCATTTTAAGATCCTGTTTCAAATTATCCTGATGATCTTTAATAAACATTTAATGATCTTCATGGCATTAATCATCTGAGAGAGTACGAATATGTGCAGCAACACCATAAATATGCAAGAGTTGCTCACGCGTAACGCACGGCGCTGAATAATATTTCAGAATAGTATTTAAACCACTGTTAATAAGTTCATCATCAACAACCTGTAACTGAGCTGGTTGTTCAGGATGATCCTTTCCCATATCGTGCAATAAACAGTCAGGATGCGAAATAAGTGCCATTGTCATTTCTATTTTTGAAACTTTTTAGTAACGATTTTAATCATAGGATCCTCACAACTAGATACTTCAAATCCAAGATGTTTGGTTAATTCGAGCATTTCTATATTACTCGAAAGAACAATACCCATTAATGCTTTCAAGTTTTTTGATTTTGCAATGTCAACTAACATAGTCATTAATGTTGACCCTACACTTTTGTTATGCCATGCATCTGCCACAATAAGTGCAAATTCGGCGGTTTCATTATCTAGATTTGTAATATAACGAGCAACTCCTATCATTGTTTCTTCGTTTTTTTCTTGATAAAGAGCAATCAATGCCATTTCACGATCGTAATCAATCTGAGTTAGACGTATTAACGTTGAAGCTGCTAATTCTTGAAAATGTTCCATAAAATGAAAATATTTTGATTGCGTAGAAAGATTTCGAGTAAATTCTTGTTCAATCTCAGCATCTTCAGGCCGAATGGGTCGAATGGTAATTTTCGTTTTATCCGGTAACTTATGTGATGAAATCAAATAATTAGGATAAGGATGAATTGCTAAATGATTATAAGGAATAAATGGATGTGGTTGTCGTGCCACCACCATCCTAGCATCCACTGCAATCATGCCCGTTTCATTGATAATAAGGGGATTGATATCCATTTCTTGAATATAAGGCAGCTCACATATCATCTCTGAAACACGTAGTAATATTTTAACAATATTTTCCAATTGAATTGCTGACAGCTCATGCAATTTACCACCTGTTTTTAATATGCGTGCTTTTGAAATCAATTGTTGTGCTATAAAGCGATTTAAAGGGGGTAGTGCCAATACCCGATCTTGAATAATTTCAACTAATGTACCGCCTGCACCAAAACTAATAACAGGTCCAAAAACAATATCGCGAATAACCCCGATCATTACTTCACGATCGAAAAGATTTTCATATTGAGACTCAATGGTTACACCATAAATTTTTGTATGGGGATAATTTGTTTTAAAGCGTTCCATTAGTTTTCTAAAAGTATCACGTACTTCTTTTTCAGTTTTAATGGTTACATAAACACCTCCCGCTGCTGATTTGTATGAGATATCAGGGGAGTTGATTTTCATAACGATTGGGAAACCTATTGAGTTTGCTGCATTAACGGCATCCTCTTCTGTATTGACTTCTATTGTTTCAGTGACTGGTATGCCAAATAATTTTAGAATTTTTTTTGATTCGTGTGCTGTTAATACAGTACGATTTTGCGTTAATACGGAACCAATAATAGAACGCTCTGTAGCAACATCAGATTGAAATTGCTGTGATAGCGGAGCAGGCACTTGCATCAATAATTGTTGATTGTGATAATAATCAGCAAGATAAGAAAAAGCCTCTACGGCTTTTTCAGGCGTGTCAAAATAGGGGATATTATGTTTTGAAAATAATTTCCATGAATTCTTAACTTGTTTTTCTCCCATCCAGCAAGCCAAAATAAATTTATTATTTTGTTTCGCATCGTGAATAATCTGTTTAGCCACTTTAAAAGGATTTGACATAGCAACGGGAACGAGGACAGTGAGAATCCCATCTATATTCTCATCATTTTTACATATTTCTAAAGCAGCGTGATAACGTTCTGGAGTGGCATCACCAATAATGTCGATTGGATTTTGATGGGACCATTGAGTAGGCAACACTTTACTAAGCTCTTTAATAAGATTGTCGTTTAATTTTGGTAGTTCAACGTTTAATTCAGATGCGCGATCTGCTGCCATGACACCTGCACCACCACCATTAGTAATAATAACAAGGCGATTTCCTTGCAATTTTTTTGAACTTGATAGAATTTCAGAAGCGGAAAATAAATCTTCTATCTTCATAACACGCACAGCACCTGCACGACGCAATGCCGCATCAAACACATCATCGCTACCAATGAGTGCGCCTGTATGCGATAAAGCAGCCCGTGAACCTTGAGACTTTTTTCCTGCTTTAATTGCAATGACAGGTTTTACACGGGCAGCTGCTCTTAATGCACTCATAAAATGACGAGGACTTTTGATACCTTCAATATAAAGCAAAATACTTGCTGTATCTGGATCAAGTGCTAAATAATCTAAGATGTCGCCAAAATCCATATCCGCGTTATTACCAAGTGAAACAATGGCTGAGAACCCAATTTTTTTATTCATGGCCCAATCTAAAATACCTGCACTTAAAGCGCCTGATTGAGAAACAAATGCGATAGAACCCGGTAAAGCAAAATTATTATCGAATGTTGCATTCATATTGATATGCGGTCGCATAACGCCTAAACAATTGGGACCGACTATATGTACTTGATAGCGCTTGGCGGAATCTAGCATGGCTTCTTCCAAAGCCTTACCTTCTCTACCTATTTCGCTGAAACCAGATGAGAGTACAATAACTGTATGAATACCTCGTTCGCCACATTCAGCAATAATATCTGGAACCTTTTTTGCGGGAGTTGCAATGACAGCAAGATCAATGGAAGAACGATAGGTTCTTTTATGGCATCAGCGGGATTAGTAAATTCTTGTCCTTTTTGGGTCAATCGCATAAGACCCTCTTTATCCTTACTCTTAGCAAGTCTATCGAATAAAAGGCTACCTATTTGACGATCAAGCTCGCGTGATGAGCAACGGTTTTTGCTCGCTTCAAGCTCATAGAATATTCTAGCCTCTGGGCGCGTAATTCTCATTAATAACCTATAATGCGTCCATGATAAATTTAGGTCAAATGGTGGGGAGCCAAATTCCCCACGCACTGCGTGGGGTTTTTCCTCTTTCGTAATAGGTTGATATACAAGATAAAATTTTCTTATATCCTCTAGCGTTGTGATACCAAAACCACGCCCAAATTCTTTGCTAAGACGCTTTGATAGTTGTAGCAATATCTCTTTTCCATAATCAGCTCTTGTTGCACCTCGTTGCTCTTCTTCTACAAGGTATTTCCCAATATTCCAATAAGCTTTAACCATCACGACATCGATGGTACGCATTACCGTAGCACGAGCTTCACGGATTACGGGTGCAACACGCCCGTACAAATCATCAAGATTTTTATTTTCAATGGTGATAGAAGCATTATCTTTCTTTGAAATCTTTTTACTCATCATTATTCCTGCATAAGTTTAATCAAAACCCTATCACCTGAGAGGTTGTTTAGAAAACCTATTATTACAATTTCCCGTTAGAATTTCCCACAATTAAACTTGAAGAATCCAACTTAATTGCGCGGCGGATTGGATACCACCGATTCGCCCCAGTTTGGTCTATCAGCTAGACATAGGCTCGGACTGTTCACGCCTTATCGATATGGCTATCGACTGCTATTTTTTCCAGGTTACTTTTGACCTCCTTAATGGATAAAGTGAATGCTGAAGTGTCATCTCATTTTCATACGATGGCGAGATGGAGCCAGTCATTACTTGCGCAATGATATACACATTATTTTTACTGTGTTAGGTGAATCACAGAATGCGTAAGTGCATTAAGCTATGGAATTGTTTATTTTATAACATATCTCTTAGGAAGAGCCAAGGTGCTTAGCTCCTAATTTTTTTGGCGTACTAACTAATTCTTCGCTAACAAAGGTAAGTACATTTTTTTAATTTCTTTAACTCCAGGAAAAGAGAAAAAAGTCATCCGCTGATCAACGGCGTTTCTGTCTCATAATCAAAAAAGCAGGCTTATCGAGGTAGTAAAACACAGGAGTAAAATAACCAAATCTAAGTTAATGGTTTTTCTTTAAATTTCAAATGAAACGTTCATAATTTCTCTTATGCTTTTGCCATTTAACATTTTAGGTTTCCAATCAGCAAAAGCTTCTACATTCGTAGCATATCCATAATACAGTTTGTTGTTTTCTATTTCTGAAGAAACTTCACCAATGTAAATGCCTAGCAATCGATGACAAATTATTTGCTTTTTTAATGTATTATCTTTCACTATTCCCAATGTGGTTGGATACTGACTAACAATAGGCGCACCTGAGTATCCTGGGGTTCCCACCTCAGATAGTTCTAAAAAATTAGAACCTTTTAAAGATGGCAATTGGTATTTTACGAGTCGTCTTATATAGCCTTTTGTTATAACATTTATTTCATCTGGTATCAAAGTGCCGTTTGATGTTTTTATTTTAAAATTATTGTCGAATTTTAAATGTTCTGGATAACCCATGGAGTAATAATCAGCTGCTGGTAATCTAAAATTATTCTCTATAATAAATAATGGACTCACTTTGATTTCATCATTAAACGCAATTTTTATTATGCTTACATCCTGTGTTGGGTGACTTTCAAATGGAGGAAATTTTTGATTATAATCAACACAACAAGCGTAACGAATATTTTTCGAGTTTTTGAAGATTCCACATATATATTCACCTTTGTCTTCTTGAATGTTGCTTTGTATGTTTTCAATAACATGGCAAGCCGTGAGAGCAAAATACTGACTACCAATCAAGAATGCAGTCCCGTATAATTCAAAATTTATACAGACTTCATTATTGAAGACTCCTTTGCCTATGGGGAAAATAAGATTATCCAATCTATCAATAAGGTTTACATCGGCTACTTTCATGTAGACTCTCCACAAAGCTTATTAAGAAATGATATGAATTCTGTTGACTCTTGTAAAATATTATTAAAAACTTGTCTAAAGGGTATTTTCCCGATATTGAAATGTTCGATAGCTTTTTGATAACCACTATTTGGCTCAGAGGACTTCCGATGAGCATGAGCTTGTCTCAAGCTATTCAAATTTTTTAAAAATTGGATGTGATTATTTATTTCATTAATTGGAAATTTTTTATTTAGATATGCATCTAAAAGCCCTATTGACTTATATTTTTTCTCTTCTGAATCTTCTAACCCCGTTTCTTTTCTTAGTTGTTCGGAATTAAGGCTTTCGATGATTATTTTCCACAAGAACCCAATATTTTTATCAAACTCCGATTGCGAATCTGGGACTAAAACGGTTAGCTGCTCAAAACAGTACTTATCATCATCATTTAGCCATCTGATAAGCGGAAAACCAAATTTCTTTTCCCAATTATTGCAAAATTGCTGAAATTTGATTTTACTGTAATACTAAAGGATTTACGTGATAGAGATGCGTGGGTCTGCGCGTAGGAATAATTTCTTCTCGAATAATGTTACGTTCCATTAATTCATCAAGCGCTTTTAAACGCCGATCTTTTTTACCCATTTTTTTCGGTTACGCATTGCTGTAGCAATGAAAGAAAGCTTAAAGGGAATGTCTTTCTGTTTGAGTGTTTTAATCCATTTAAAAATTTCTTTTGCATCTTCCATTATTTGATCCATACCCATTAAACTATAGGCTGCCAGGGCGTGGTCGATCAGCAAAGTTGCCAACTTCACTGCTGTAGTCATAGTAGGCTCAGCAATAATAAGTGATTGGTCGCATTGTTCAGCTAAATGCAATAACGCCGCTAAACGTAAGGTAAATCCAGGTAATTTACCGCCCCACCCCTGGCACAGTGCCAATGTTTGAGCGGATCTAAGTTGAATCTCAACGACTGCTTGAAAATCACGCCATGTTTTGTAAGCAGAAGAAGTCAGAGATAACATTTGAGCTACTTCTTTACCATTGATGATTCGAGGAGGAATATTAAGAAGCGATTTAATTTTTTGGTTAAATGTCGTTTGCAGCGTTGTGGATACCGCTGGTTTATCATGCGTGCGATAGCCTAAGTGACTACGGGGAATAACATAAAGAAAGCGCTCAAGTAAGCCATTACCAGTAAAAGCACCTTTAGCGGCCATTTTTTGAATTATTGCCGGTTGCACGGCGAGTACCACTGTTAGAAAGGGATTAAGACGATAGCTCTTATCTCTGCGATAAATCCGCACATCGCCACCATCAATCCCTTTCAATAAAATATCCACATTAGCGTGTCCCTTGCTATACAAACCGGCTAAGGTTTCTGTGACACCGCCTTCATCGGAGAAGAGTGCAAATCGTCCGCCTTGCTCAAAAGTGCAATGAGCGAGGGATTCAGGGGTGATGTCATTGGCAAATAGCTGAGGAAGTACTTCAGGAATAATTAAATTGGATTCCAGTTTGACAATTTCGGCAAGTTTTTCCTGGTAGATTTGATTATCCTTTTCCTTGGCCGCATTTTTTCGTAGGACATCGATTTTAAGTTCTTGGCTTTTACGCGCTGATTGTTGTTCGATAATATCTTTTTCTTTTAATACTTTTTGTTCATATTCCCATTCAATAAGCGGTTGAGTGCAGTTTTTTATAACTAAACTTTTATGATTCGCGGGTGGCAAAGCAATTAGCGTATAAATATTCAAGGATTCTTGCCAACCTTCTTTAGGACTAACGATAAATTTCTTGGTCACGGCGATAGACAGTACGCCCAAGATCACCATGACAGTCAGTGCTTCAGGGGTTTCCGTTGCCGTAGCCAGTGCTCCTGCATACTCGCCAAAAATGCCTGGCAATAATTGAGCGGGGATATCCGATGTCTCACTATCCGAGAAAAAGAGAGGAGGTTCCCAGGGTTCACCGTATTTGTTATCCAAGTCTTTCAAAGTGCTATCTTTTAATTCACTCATATGCGTAGGTATTGGATGTGATTGCGATAGGATTTCCTGCCTTACACCATCAGGATTATGTCCATTCATTGCTACAGTGGCGGTATTTGCAGATTGGTTGATAGATGACTAATTGTTGATTGGATAAAATGATATGGACGCTCTTTGCTTGGGCTAGCAACAAAGCATGGGCTGTTTGCTCAATGTGTGAAGGGGTTAATCCACCCGTATCAAACGCTAATATTTCACAATCATAGACCGGCCAGAGATAGTGATAAGGCGACTCTCCTAATGGCAAGGCCAGCACCCATTGCCTACTTTGATGAGCATTCGCTTTTTGCCAAGCATGAGCACCCATAAATAAAAAATATTATTGTGCTTTTTTTGTGGGGTTTTGCATGACGCTCAACATATTCTATAAACAATTATTCTAAGGTAATTTCAGCGCGATCAATGCGACGCTTATCATTAGGGTTTTCTCCTTTTGCAATAGCGGCATTAACTTCATCAGCTTTACCACGAGCATAGCACCGTTAACCATAGATTAACGACAATAAAAAACTCACTCATGCTCCACTGCATATCAGGCAACCTATCAATATTTCTGAGAAAAACAAAGCTTGGTAGTTAATTCCCTATATTAATCAGAAATGCTTTTCTGACTTCATCTAAAAAGTAATTGGATATGTCATCAGGAATAAATGATAAGCTTGGTGGATCTTTCCAGCCTTTATTAAATCAACAATAACGTCACATATCATAGACATAAAAACGCCACCCTATTCTCAACTATTGGATAGTCATCCATGGTTGCCGGAACTATTTCTTGATTTGGCAATAATTTCTCCATCTTTTCCCCATGAAGTAGCTTGTGTTACTTTTGAATATTCATACTATATATCAACCCAATCACACTAAACTATCTAATGAACAAAACGCGCAGCAGGTTTGATATATAATTTATGTAATGCAGTGCCGCCTCTAAAAACCAGGTTATTTCAGATTTTTTTATTTTCATATAAATCAATCAAGACAAGTATCATCTGGGATTAATTACGCCAAACTCAGAAAAATGCCGAATTTTTGCTGATGGCATCTAATATTACTGAAGATGGTAAAGTTGGTAAAGATGTTATTATTGATGAACCTTTTATTTATTACGCTGAAGATGAAAATGAACAAGATGAGTCATTTTATTTTGTGATGTTCAGAGACCTTTAAATAACAAAATTGCTGCTAGCTTTAATTATTTTTTCAGTAAGTCGTTATGGAAGAATCAACAAGAAAAATTTAGCTAGTGATCGTGTACGTTATATCAGTAAAATTTTTAAATATTTTTATTTTATTTGAATAGTCAGCAAACAGATAAAAAAATTTAATAAGCTCTTTATTATTTCTTTGAATAAGTCATTTTCTAGTTATTTTCTACCTAATATATGGATAAATAAAACAGGGACGAGTATGTGGCGTACATTCTCCTGTAGGACATAAATGTTGCCCTAAAGGACACTTTGTTCCTGGAATCGGCGGGGATGGCAAATATACAGGAGTAATAGAATAAGCACGTGCAGAAGAAAATATAAAAATGTTACTAAATAGTGCTACCATTAAGCTAAAAATTAGAATTTTATTATTTTTTTTTATCATTAATCTCTCCTTCAAAATCTATTCTTAATTAACTCAAGATATCTATTGACAATTATAGCAGAAATTATTTTCGTTAAGATCCACCAGAAAACTGCCATGTTTTTCATTGTAAAAATATTTCTGAAAAAGTAATTAAATTAATTGTAATACAAATAGTAAAATGTCACACTTATAATTAGCATTTGCCACATTTTATCTCTATCTTCAATTGCGTTTTATGTTCGAATAGCTAGAGTAGCCATGACGATAAAGCCAACTAACATAAAAAAGAATTCTTTCACGTTACAACAATGTCTGATTAAACTAGCAAGTTCTAATCCATGTAACGTACCAAGATACACAAGGTTCCAGCAGCTAATGAACTAAAGATAGGTGTTAAAAGCGTATTGTGTTGAGTTGTTGCTAAAAGCCAATCACCACCAAAAATGCCAGCAGGGGTCATGAGCGCAAAAATACTAAACGCTATTACGCAGTTGGATAAGCTAAGTTGACTACGATTTAGATTAATGGATAAAGCAAAACTCGCTGCTCCTTTTTACTGAATTAGTGCTTCTTCGAATTTTAATTCAACCAATTGATGTGCTTCTGGAAAGTAATGATTAGTGCATCAACTCTTCTAATAGCACGAAAAAATCACATATTCCGGTGCCAATATTTTTTAAATTATGTTCAACCTCTTCAGGGATTAAAAATAAATCTCCTGAAGATATTTGTATTGTTTCTTCGTTTAAGTAAATTTCTGCTGTGCCTGAAAGTAGATAAATATAACCCGATTTGTTGATTAGCGCGGGGATCAGTCCGGTTTCTGAATTTTTAGGCAAAATAATACGCAACCATTCACTGCCATTGTTATTATTTGGCAATAATGAACGTCTTGTCAGGCCTGTCTTGGGGTCTTTCCAACAAGATTGCTGGTCAGGATGAATAACTTGCGCTTTAGGTTGCTCGTTATCACTTATCAGTGTAGTTAGACTAACTCCCAATGCTTTGGAGAGGCGCACAGCAACTTCCAGAGATGGTTGGGTTTCTCCATTTTCAATTTTATATATTAAAGACCGACTGACCTTAGCCTTATCAGCAAGCTCTTGTATAGAAATTTTCTCTTTCTTTCTAATTGAACCCATATTTCTAGCAAAAGCATCCATAAATATTCTCTTTAGTTAAATTAGTTAGATTTAAGTCAAATATGTTTACTATATTAAACAATATGTGTAATATACTACAAAGCGAACTACAGTTTAAATACGATTATGACTCATAACAGTTTAGGAAGTGTAACGGATGCTTAAGTCAAATGTAATGAAAGCAGTGAGAATAGAAGCAACTGGAAATATATCGGTTCTTCAATATGGCGACTATCCAATGCCTGTATTGCGTGATTGCGATGTGTTGGTAAAAGTGCTGGCAACTTCAGTTTCGGGGTGGGATATCAAATATCGTCGAGGTGACTTATTTGGTAAAGATGGGCATGCATTGCCCGGCAGATCAAACTTCCCCCTGCCACAACAACTAGGCAGAGAAGCAGCAGGAATTATTGTCGATATAGGGAAAGATGTTAGCCACTTTCACGTTGGCGATAGAGTTATGGGTCTAGTACGCCCTGAAAATTCATTTTCACTCAATGCAATGATGGGTCTTGGAAATCTCTCCACAAATATTGATTACCCGGCTCATGTGATGTTTGGAGGTTATGCACAATATGTTACTCGACCGGAAAATTATTGGATGAAAATACCTGACGCAGTCAGCTATGAGCAAGTAGCCGCAGGTGCTTGGTCTTATCCCACTTCGCATCGGATTATTGTCCATCGCTGCCGCGTAAGAATGGGAGATATTGTATTAATCACCGGTATTTCAGGTGGCATGGGGAATGCATTATTGCAATTGGCAAAATTAAGCGGTGCTGTTGTTATTGGTACAACCACCAATCCCAATAAAATTAAGGATATAACAGCACTTGGTGCTGATTATGTCGTTACAAGTAATGATATTGAGGCGGCTTATGATCAATTACAAAAAATAACAAATGGTTTAGGGGTCAATCATGCAATTGAATTAACGGGCCAACCCCAGCTTAAAACACTTTGTCTTAATAATTTAGCGTGTGGCAGTGTGTATTGTCCGCTGGGTGAATCAACGAAAGATGATTCGATATCCATAAATGTTAAAAAACATTTAGTAGGACTTGAATTAACTGTGGTTGGAATTAGAGGCTCGCAACTAACAGACCAATATCTATTTTTAAAAATGTTGGCCCAGCAAAAAATACATGTCCCCATTGCACAGCGTTTACCCTTAAGTGATATTCAAAAAGCCCATGAATTAGTTGAGCAAAGAAAAGTAGTTGGGAAAATAGTGCTATTTCCATGGGATGCAACTGGTTGAAATAAAGAACAGCAAAAGAAAATATCACGCTTAGGGCACGAAGACTAACGTGACTTAGACCAGCTATTCTGCCGAGAACTGTAACGCAATCATCATGTCCAAAATAGCGATATGAAATTTATTGAATTAAAGCAATTCACTGAAAGTTAGTTTCGAATTAAAAAAATTGTTAATTCAGTATTTTGTGTGCCAATTTATTTTTTTACAAAATTACATTACTTATTCTATTTAATATAGAACAAATTTTTGGAGAATTCATATGTATAGTAGTCATGAAACAACTTACCCGACAATTCAAGAAATTATATGCAATTATTTAGGAATTAATATAAAAGATGCGATGATTAATCATACGAATAGAGATGTCACAAATAAAAACACAAAGATACATAAGCCACTATCATCTTTTTTTCAGAAAAAATTTAATGAAAAAATAAAGATTCTTGACACTTTTCAATTATTTTTAAAAATCCAAGATGAGTCAAATTTAAATGGTGATTGTTTAACACAATTACAGGATATATATAAAACATTAAACCTTTATAATCCTGTGAAAAAAGAAATAAAAACATTAGTGGAAGATATTATAATAGAGATAGGAAGACATATTTTTCTTATTGGAAACGCGGCCTTTAGAGCAAAATTACGAGGATTTACATATCGCGAAGTTGCACAGCTCACAAGTGAATTTGTATCACCGAACCCACTACATCAAATAATTTTGTGTGAAAGCTATGAGAAATATCATATTACATCCAGCAATACTCATAAGTACAAACAAATGGACTATACTTCACCGTTAGTTGTTCTTCGAGCACGAAAAGCTACTGTTACTTCCACTCATGGAGTGAGCCCTCCTAAAGAACAACTCATGGTTACTTCATCTACCAATAAAGATTCATCAGAAGTTGCTTTATCAACATCCAGTTTTCAAGATTCACCGTCAACTATATTGTATGAAAGTTTATTTAAAAGCCAAGATAATGGATCTTTTTCTCATCATTTTTTTCAGGCAAGAGAATTAAATTCACAAAAAAATGGCTTTAAAAATAATTCAGAAAAAACAAGTCAACCCCATTCTAAAAGACAAAAATTAGGTAATGAAACACAACCACCATGTTCTAAAATAGCTATATCAAATTTATTGAATTAACGTAATCAACTGAAAATTAGTTCCTATGCACGTAAAAATTGTTAATTCAACAGGGTTTATTATGCCTAATGTTACCTACAGAATAACGTGCATATATAGCTGAATGCTTACTTTTCCTATAAACTATCAACATGAATAAATTGTCTTTTCTTTTCACATTTAAGCCTGCCGTTGAATCACAGCGAGAGCTCATCCATGGATGGCTACAGCAAGACTATATTGGCGAATGGATTCATGGACAAGGGCTACAGAACACGCTTGTGGGGTTAGAAAAGTTCCTTCAATGTCAAGCTGAGGATAAAAAGTTCGACCGTAAAACTGAAATCACTCAACACTGGATCGGCTTCGATGGCACTAAACCTTTCGTCTATCTACTAACCTCTAATGTCTTTAATAATGCTGATGATGAATATGCAAAATATAGCGAAAAAAATGGCCTTGCTATCACGTTAGACATTTTCATCTGCGATACAGAGTACCTGGGAAAAGGCTTGGCTGCTGCTGTGATTAAACAATTTCTGTTAAGTCATTTTCGGGATGTCGCTGAAGTTTTTATCGACCCTGAGAAAGGAAATAAGAGAGCGATCCACGTTTATCAAAAGATAGGCTTTCGTATTGTGGGCGAATTTGTGGCTGCTTGGAACCCTGTCCCACATTACATCATGAAGCTCAATATGAAAAATCTTACGGATCCTCCATAGTCCACTATTCAGGTATCTGCAACAGAACCAGCTTTCACACCAGCCGCTTGTCCCCTTTTTAGGCCTATAGCATTCATCACGTTAAGTGGGTTAGGACAAGTTAAGGAAGCGGGTGTGAAAAAATAAAGTTTCTTCAAAATTTTTACTATAATTACAATAAAATTATCAGATATTACAGTATTTTCTTAAGAAGAAATTAAATAATGAAGACTATAAAAATCAAACGTATCTATGAAACTGCTTCAAAAGGCGATGGTTATCGCATCCTAATCGATAGATTGTGGCCGCGTGGTCTTGCTAAAACAGTAGCGGCAATTGATTTATGGTTAAAAGAAATTTCTCCCACCAATGAGTTAAGAAAATGGTTTAACCATGACCCTCAAAAGTGGACAGAATTTAAAGAACGATATTTTATAGAGTTAGCTCCTAAGAAAGAATTGATAAACACTATCCTTGAAAAATCCCATACCCAATCAATAACGTTGCTTTATGGCGCAAAGGATGAAAAACATAATAACGCCGTTGCTTTGAAAGAATATCTCAACAATGTCCGAACCAAGGCAAACGAGATCCAATGAGGACTAAGCTATAGATGTTTTGCTGAATTAAAACTTAAAATATAACGCAGTGCTTTATGGCCACGACCTTCAACCATTTTAAGCTCTTCTAAATATTGATCTTCTGTAAATTTTGAAACAGCTCTGCGCCAAAAAACCAAAGCGCTCTTATTTTCAGGAATTACTGAAACCTCCCAAAGACCTTGATACATTCTCCAAATCTGATGAGCAACTTTCTCTCCAATTCCTTTGCCTTGAAATTTCGCTAGAATAAAAAATTCGCTCATGTTCCACTGCGTATCAGGCAACCTGCCATTTTTGCTGAGAAAAACAAAGCCTGCTAGTTCATTCCCTATATTAATCAGAAATGCTTTTCTGGCTTCATCTAAAAAGTAATTGGTTAAATCATCAGGAATAAATGATAAGCTTGTTGGATCTTCCCAGCCCTTATTAAACCCACAAAAACGCCACATATCATAGACATAAAAACGCCACATATTCTCAACTGTTGGATAGTCATCCATCGTTGCCGGAACAATTTCTGGATTTAGCAATAATTTTTTCACCTTTTCCCCATTAACTAGTTTGTGCTACTTTTAAATATTCATACTATATATCAACCCAATCAACAAATTATCTCATGAACACGTATTTTGGTTCGAGTGACTAGGCGCAGAACTGATTTGTACTAAATACGAAAACTAGTTATTTCCATTGATCAAATAGTATAAAAAGGTACATTGCGCCACTTCTTATTAATGATCTGCACCACTGATTCTTGGACCAAGATCAATCATTGTCCTATTTATTGAGCAAAAGAGCAAAACAAAACGATAAGGCAAAAGACCTGCAAAATAATGAAAATATTTGAACATATTTTTATTGTCAGTATAATTTAACGGAATTATTGTAAACACACCATTGAGATAATATGCATAAACCTCCCAATCCTGTATCACCACCGTATGGGCTTTGAAGTCTATTTTTCTTCTGCTTTTAGAGTTCGATATCCATCATCACCCTCCTCAATTGGTCCTCATTCAAACTCGTTAGGAGATAAGCAATACTATCTACCGTTACTATATCACCACGACAAGCGGCCTTCATTGCTTCGATAGTTTCTTTGTTAGGTATTAACGTTCAAATGGTAAAGCTTTTTCTTTGGCAATACGAGTTAGCAAGAGGCGAAAGGCATCAGAGTGTAAGGCCCATTGCAGAGAATACTGCATAAATGGCCGAACCGTATTTTGCTCTACAGACCGTACAATGCTAATATTAGCCAAATTAAAAGAATAATTCTTTATTTTTATGAGACTTCCCCTATGCTGTCTATGACAACGACACTCTATTTTGATAGTGGTTTAACTGATATTATTGATCGTGAAACACTTGAGCCTGAAACTGAAAAACGGCAAAAACTGGCTTTATATATAGAAAATGATTTAATTGAAGAGCTAGAAAAATTGTTACAGGAAAATCCACATCTTATCTCTACCTTCAATTGCGAAACAGGGGAAACACCACTTCATTATGCAGCTCAATGTAGCAAGCAACCCACAATTATTGAAGAACTACTAGATAGAGGAGCTAATCCCTGTGCTAGAGATAAGAAAAATAAAACTGCGATAGAGTTAAGGCAGGCAATCGATTACAGCAATGGTCTTCCTTGGGCATTCGTTATTTTTTATGAACAAAAAATGCGAGTGAATATCTTCTTAGCGTCATTTATAAAAAAAATCGATATATGTGAACTACATGTTAATGATGAAATAGATAGCCAAGGAAATACACTATTGCATTATGCAATGGATTTGGAACTTGAAGACTATATTAAGCACCTCTTGGAAAAAAAAGCTGATCCTTTTGCAAAAAATAAGAAGAGTTTAACGCCAATGGATTTGTTTTGGTACAAATCCATAACGCCCGATACGCTGAATGTAATTCTTAGGTGCTTAATGACGTATAGAAGAAATGCTGAAAGTGTTAATGAAGTAATAGATAGGCAAGGCAGAACATTACTGCATTATGCTGTTCGTTACGGAAGCCTAGAAGATATTAAAACTCTTTTAACTGATGGAGCAGATCCTTTAGCAAAAGATAATAAGGGTAGATACCCAATATTTGCAGCTTTAAAAATATGTGAAATACATGATGAAAGAGTGAATATCCCAATTGATAGGCAAGGCAGATCTTTACTGCATTATGCAGTTGGTTATGGAAGGAAGCAGGATGTTGAAACTCTTTTAACTGCTGGAGCAGATCCCTTCGCTCAAGATAATAAGAAGCAATATCCACTCGATATGCTCAATTTAAATGAATCTTATTTCACGGAGATCTTTAAAAAAGAAATTTTTCTCAAGCATTTCATGACGATGCTCAAAACGGAAAAAATGGATGTTAATCAAGTAATAGATCGCCAAGGAAATAGATTGATTCATTACATTGTTGCCCTACTCAAAGCATTTAAAACAAATAACAATCTTAACATGCTAAAAATACTCATTGAAAATGGCGCAGATGTTTTGGTTAAAAATAATAATGGAGAGACCGCTTGTTCTTTGGTTGTTTGGTTTTATTTACACGATATCGATGAAAGAATTACAGGGACTGTCAATCTCGCCGCGCAAAATCAACTCAAAAGAAATGTTGCGTTCACTTTTACACTTAAAAAATATATAAATAATTTATGCTCCAAGGAATCAAATCAAAAGCTCTTACTTAATTCCCTTCTGAATTGCGTTGAAATGGATACGTCACTGCACCCCAAGACTATTATTCAGATTTGGCTATATGCAGTGAAAGAGAAATTTCAAGATATTCTCCCTTTCGTTACTTTGGCAACCATAGAGATTAATAAATGGATGTCTTTTTCTTTCCATTCAAGTTGGTCCAATACCCCTATTCTGCCTAGCGAACATATAACATTACTTAAAGATTATGCTGGGACGACATTTATTGAAAGTAAAATCAAAGAGGAGACAACGTCTCAACAACTTGAAAAAGATGAAACAAAAGGAAAAAAGAAGGAATTTGAAAAGGAAAAAGAGAAAGAGTTTGAAAAAAAACAGGTACAAGGTACCGAAAAAATAAAAAGCGTGCAAGAAGCAAGAAAAAACCGTAATTTAGAGCTTGTAGAAAAACTTATTGAATATAAGGATGAACCCAATAATCCCACGTCAAAAACAGTACCTAATCAAGATACAATATTTCAATTGCTCGATAATCTTATTACTTATATAAACAGTCGATTGACACAGCCCATTAACAATATTATTTGCGAGTGGGCACAGGATAACCCTTATTATTTAGAAGTACTACAAAAAAATATAAACTTTAGTCACTCACCACAATTACATAAACCTGTTGCTAAAAATCGAGTGATAGAAATCCTTAAACAATATGTTAATGATCAAACTATCCAAAAGATTTTAACTGATAAACAAGATTTAGCTGTGGAAATAGAGGAAATAGAGATGGTCTATATACCTAAATAAAATATTTTAAGGAGTGGTAGTTAACTTAGGGTGGACCAAGTTATTGTTAATGTTTACAAACTTACCAGCAAATGGTCACTCCTCTCAAATATCATTTGCCATTTTTTATTATTTATAACTCATGCTCACTATGAGAAGCGAGTAAGAGCTAAGGTATTGGAGTCAGTGCCCAAGAAAGAACGAAAGAGTCTTATCAAAAAATGTATGATGACATAGTAAGTAATCTAGATAAATGGCGCGTACCTCATCAAAACTTATTTGGTTATACAAGCAATAGCTTAAGTAAACATCTAGCGGCCAAATTTGGGGAAAACTTTCAAGACTATGCATCATGGATTAAACTTCTGCCTTGTATTCCCTTGCTTATTGATTTGTTAAAAAAAGCTGCCTGTCTTCAAAACTTATTAGGCTATATTTATCGATGGCTAAAGAATGATTGATGGGTAGATTAGGTGCTAATACAAAACGATTTTTTTGTTAGATAATTGCAGTGCTTGTTCCATAAGACGCTGGAATCTATGAAGAATTTTAAAAAAGTACCATGCCATGATACGTTTTATGTCCGAATAGCTAGAGTAGCCATGACAATAAAACCAACTAACATAAAAAAGAATTCTTTCACGTTACAACAATGTCTGATTAAACTAGCACGTTCTAATCCATGTAATGTACCAAGATACACAAAGGTTCCAGCAGCTAATGAACTAAAGATAGGTGTTAAAAGCGTATTGTGTTGAGTTGTTGCTAAAAGCCAATCACCACCAAAAATGCCAGCAGGGGTCATGAGCGCAAAAATACTAAACGCTATTACGCAGTTGGATAAGCTAAGTTGAGTACGATTTAGATTAATGGATAAAGCAAAACTCGCGGCTCCTTTATGAGCAATGATAGCTATAAAAATAATAAGCGTAGTCGCAAAACTTGCAGCAAGACCAACTGCTGTACCTTCCAGCAAAGAATGAATAGAAAGCATCGTTACCGTTAGCAATCCAATGCTGGATAACAGATGCGTAGAACAATGTCTTAAAGAAACACTGATATGTTCTAACAAAAGGAGCAGTAAGAAGCTAATACCCGCAATAAGAAAAGGGAAAGGATAACCATACCCTGCCTTGTTAAAACCCAGTACTGCATTAGGCAACATATGCAACAATCCTGCTCCTAAAAATATACCGCTGGCCACTGATTCACCGACAGGAAATTCAAAATTGGTCAACACATTGCCCGCTAAATGATGGGCTTTTCTTAGAAAAGGCCAGAAACCACATATAATAGTTATGAATAAAACAATAATAGCCAAAGCTAATTTAAACAGTGCGAGCTTCATTTTGAGTTCCTAGTCGGACAAGTTAGCTGATAGCATATCAGACTTGTCAACATCTGCGCCTGTAACATCAGGTGCAGTACCTGTTCTGCCAGGGCAGTTCGAGAAAAATGCCAAATATTATTGTCATAGTGAAACACCGGTTTAGATTGGATTAGATTATTAAAATCTAATCGAAAGCCTAATTCCCCTGTGCACTTACAATTTGCCAGTCTTTGTGTGGTTAATCGAATTATTTCCGTATCGACAGGGCTATTTTTTCCTAGCTACGTACCTTGCAACAGAAATTACATCGATTTCACATTTTACTGTGGCATTATATGCGCATTTAAATTTGACTTAGAATCACTGGATAAAATCTCTTAAAATTTCACGCCCAAGTTTTATTTTTTCATCGCCTATTGTTTTATTTAACAGAATTACTACACCTTTCTTTTCATCTGGAATATAAGCCATGTAGCTGGACATTCCATAACCGGAACCAGTTTTATCTATAAATATTTTATTTTTTGCAAAAGACTTATTTTCTATTATTTTCATTGTACCAAATATTGGATTACCACCACTGTTATACTTAATGAAGTAAGTATCGCTAGAGAAGTTATTTAATTCTGAAATTACATGTGCCTGCCAAGCAAGTTGTTCACAAGATATTTTATCAGCAAAACAATATTTATTTTCATGCACTATTGAAATTGCTTTAGAAAGATTTACATCTTTAATAGCCGAATAATTAATTTGAGCATGCAAATATTTTGCCAAATCAGAAATAGTTGACTTTAGTGATGCAGCAGCAAACCATACTGTAATATTTTTGTTATACGGCACAACATTATTGTTGTCATTATGGCCTAATGTAATATTTTTTACTTTTTCGTTAGGGACATTTAAATAAGTTGAATTCATATTTAATGGATTTAAAAGTTTATCTTCTAAAATTTCTTGGTAATCTTTAGAATACACATTTTGCAAAACATAACCCATCGTTCCTATGCCGGCATTTGAATAGCCAAATTCGCTACCAGGCGCTCTTTGAGGTATAAATTGATGTAAATTTTTCACAAGAGCTAAATATGTTTTTGGACGCGGTTCAAAATCAAATGGAAATGAAGACACATGTGCAAGCAACTCATTTGAGGTAATTTTATTTAAATTAATTCTATTGTTTAGCCCTGGGAAATACTGAATAAAAGGAGAATATAAATTCAATTTTTCTTCTACAGAAGCAATAGCCGCTAAAGTTGCCGTAAATGTTTTGGTAAATGAAGCAATCGTGTAAATTGTATCGTTTGATGTAGGTATTTTTTTAAACTCATTAGCAAATCCATAATTAAAAATATGAGTCTTATCTTTATTTAACACAGCAATAGACATCCCTTCAACTTTGTTTTCCCTCATAAAAGCACGAGCCAAATCATCTATTTTGTTATTTGAAATAGAATAAGAGTTAATTGGCATTAAAAAACTAGAAAAAGAAAACATGATGAATATTAATTTTTTCATGATCCAAATATCCTAATAATAATGAGTTGGAAATTGTTCAATTTTAGCAAGTGGGTTTAATGAATGCCATCAATAGTTGAAAGCATTATGGAGTTGGCAAAAAAATAGGTTTTCCTTGTTTCACCCCAAGTAGCTAGAACTTGTGCGACAAAAAAAATGATAGTAAGATATTTATTGTTCATTTTAATTGCCATCCTAAAATAAATGGACACGAGCAAGTTTACATTAAGTATTTACTTAAGTATAGTTATTTATTCGCTTAAGCTAACACTGACATCTGAGGAGCTAGCAATAACTTTGCCGCTGCCTTTAGAAATAAATTAGACCCTATTAAGGAGTAGCAACCGTGTCATCGAGCCTATCTGGATTATCTAGCCCAGATTCTATTATTAAGAAAATACATGTGAATCATCAACCCAAGGCACTTAGTATACTCATACCTACTGAAATGGCAGAGACATATGGCTATTTCACCTTACAAGCAATCCTGGTACTTTACCTGATTAAAGAACTCTCTTACTCCGACGCAAACGCCTATGCATTTTCGGGACAGTTTGTTGCATTAGCCTATCTTATGCCCGTTATAGGTGGCTGGCTCGCCGATCGCCTTTTAGGCAATAGGATTGCTATATTATTAGGTGGTTTATTGTTGTGTATGGGTTATGCTTTACTGACTTTAGGGCAATATTCACTTTTTGCAGGATTATCGTTAATTGTTATCGGTAATGGTTTATTCAAGGCTAACATTTCCAGTTTTATTGGTGAATTTTATACTCAGAATGATTCGCGACGGGAAGCGGGATTTACTTTAGCTTACACTGGTATCAACTTAGGTTCATTATTCGCCATAGCTGGTGTAGGTTATATCCAAAAATACATTGGTTGGGGAGCTTGCTTTGGCGCCGCTAGTTTTGCATTACTATTAGGTGTAAGCGTTTTTAGATGGGGATTTCATTATTTTAATAATAAAGGATTGCCCCCGAATATTCAGTCAAAAACATTATGGGCTTTTTTAACAAACAAACCTGCTATATTTTTATGGTTATGTGTCGCCTTTATTATTGTTTATTATTTACTGAAAGACACTATGTTCGGCACTTATAGCATCTATCTCATTGGACTTTTATTTTGCTTGTATGTTGCGAAAATTTCTCAGCAATTAGATGCAAATGCTCGCCGAAATCTTTTAGCCTTAATGATATTATTTCTTATTGCAACTTTTTATAAGGCCATGTTTTTTGAAACGTATTTAGTAGTTAATGTGTTCACGGATAGGCTTGTGGATCGCACGGTGTTTGGGCATGAAATTCCAGCAACTGTATTTCTTTCATTAGGGAGTTTATTTACCATTTTATTGGGGCCTTTAATTGCATATATTTGGCAATCTAACAAAATAATACTGTCGATTCCGGTTAAATTTGCATTAAGTATATTGATTGTCGGCGGTTGTATGCAAATGTTGGCTGCTTGGCTAACAATTGAGACAAATGTGATATTACCTGCTGCCTCAATCCTGTTTTTCCGGTTTTTTTTCGCAATCAGTGAATTATTTATTTTACCACTCGGTCTTTCTATGGTAACCGAATATGCACCAAAAAATTGTGTGGGATTAATGATGGGCGGCTGGTATATAACAGCAGCTTTCGGCGGCAAATTAGCAGGAATCCTAGCAAATTATGCAGATGTACCTAAAGACACTATGGATTTGCATCATCTAAAAACTATTTATCATCTAGCTTTTCAACACTATGCACTGTTGAATTTTGTCTTATTTGCTGTTTGTTTAATGCTTGTACCCATAATCAATAAACTACTTAATAAGAGAATTTCATACTAATGAAACAAAAATTAAATCAACGTAGAGAAGCAGATAAAACTCGCATGGCAATTCTTAAAGCAGCGACGAAATTATTCGCTGAAAAAGGCTTTTCTGGCACAACTACAGCGGCAATTGCCAAGATAGCTAAAGTGAATGAAGCACTCATTTACCATCATTTTGGCAATAAAGCGGAATTATGGAAAAAAGTAAAAGAAGAAATTACGGATAAAAATCGAGTGGGCACTATTAATCCCGCGCCTGTTTCTCTGCGGGCATTTTTACAAGAAGCCATTCAACAGCGTTTAAGTCTTTATGACAATAGTCCTGTCCTTCATAAAATAATGCAATGGCAGCGATTAGAAGATAAACGCGACAAACTTGTGGCAGCCAATGCTTCAGCGCCCAATACCTGGGTTCCATCTATTTATCACTTACAACAACAGAAAAAAATTAACGAATCTCTTTCTGCCGAATTAATTGTTGTATGGTTAGCTGCGAGCATTAATACTATAATTCAAGATGAATTAAACTTTTTTCATACTCCAAAAATGCGAGAAGAATATATTAACTTACTTATTGCAGGTTTCGAGCAAGCATTAAAGTAGAATGTTGCGATCAACATATGTAAGCTATCATTGGGTGCAAGTTGAGATAAGGAGTTCCCTTGGGGTTTATTAACCCGCTTTTCCAGTGATATAATCTTTAGTCGACTGTTTTTTTGGATTTTGAAATAAATTATTAGTTTGATCAAATTCAACGAGCTCCCCTAGATACATATACCCGGTATAATCAGAGATACGAGTGGCTTGCTGCATATTATGTGTGACAATAATTATTGTGTAATCTTTTTTTAAATCTATTAGTGATTGTTCAATGAGAGTCGTCGAAATGGGATCGAGCGCTGAAGTTGGTTCATCAAACAAAAGAATTTCTGGCTGAATTGCTATAGCTCTCGCTATACAAAGACGTTGTTGTTGCCCGCCGGATAAACCTAGAGCATTGTGATCGAGGATATCTTTTACTTCATTCCATAATACTGCTTTTTGCAAAGCCCAGATAACTTGATCTTTAATCTCTTTTTTAGGAAATTTCGTATTTAAACGAATTCCGTAAGCCACATTATTGTATATAGACATTGGAAAAGGCGTGGGTTTTTGAAAAACCATCCCAATTTTGCTACGTAATAAATTCAGGTTTTCGTTTGCCGAAAGAATATTTCGGCCTTCAAAAATTATTTGTCCTGTCGCTTTATGCCTAGGATATAACATATAAATTCGGTTTAATGTACGTAACAAAGTAGATTTTCCGCAACCTGAAGGACCAATAAAAGCAGTAATTTTACGCTCGTATATAGACAAGCAGATTTTCTTTAATGCATGGAAATTGCCATAATAAAAATTAAGATTTTCGACATGAATTTTAGGTTGCAATGCTTGATTTATCATTTTAAGATTTTACCGTCTATAATTCGCTGTGATTCGAACAGTAATATTAATTGTCAAAATCCAAATAGTGATCATGAGTGCTCCCGCCCAAGCAATTTGTTGCCATTCTGGATAAGGGCTTAAAACATAATCAAAAATAGTTGAAGGTAAATTAGCCATAGGATGGCTTAGATTAAAGCTCCAAAATTTATTATTTAATGCAGTAAATAATAACGGTGCTGTCTCTCCACTAATTCGTGCTAAGGCCAATAGTATTCCGGCAATTACCCCTGATTTTGTCACTCTTAAGACTAAAGTTAAAATAATACGCCACTGTGAAATTCCTAAAGCCATAGCTGCTTCACGTAGAGTGCTTGGTACTAATCGACAAATATCTTCTGTTGTTCGCACAATCATAGGAAAAGCGATAAGCATCAGAGCTAATGAACCCGCCCAACCAGAAAAACTTCCCATCGTTACAACGACAATTTGATAGACAAATAAACCAATAATAATTGAAGGTGTGCTAAGTAAAATATCATTAAAAAAATGTACGGCTTTTGCAAAGCGAGGTCTAAAATTAGTATATTCTGATAAATAAATTCCTGCGAATATTCCTAATGGAATAGCCATAATCATCGCAATACTCACCATTAATACACTACCAATAATAGCATTTGCAAGCCCCCCATGCTGCATAGGTGGCAAAGTTACCTTGGTGAGTAAAGAAAATCGCAAAGCTAACAAACCCCGCATGAAAAGGGTTACTAAAATCCAAGCAAGAATTCCAAAGACAAGTATGACACTTACAATGCATAGTAAAAGTTGTAATTTATCAAAAAAAATACGTCGAAAATAAAGTAAATTTGGCATTATTATTGCACAGCTCGTTTTTGAAGATTAGTATATCTTAAGAAAATTTCTGCAGAAATAAGCACAAAGAAAGAAATCAATAATAAAATTAAGCCAAGTTCAATTAAAGCAGCCATGTGAATTTTATCGAGTGCTTCAGTAAATTCATTCGCTAAACTCGAGGCGATAGTATTTCCCGGAGCAAGTAATGAGCTGCTAAATCTATACGTATTTCCAATAACGAATGCGACTGCAATAGTTTCACCTAATGCGCGTCCCAAACCTAACATTACCCCACCCATAATGGCTGTCTTGCTATAACGAAATGAAATATGCCAAATAACTTCCCGTTGAGTAGCCCCTAACGCATAGGCTGATTCTTTTAACATAGGAGGAACAATTGAGAGCGATTCATACGTAATAACTGCAATAAAAGGAATAATCATAATACCTAAAATCAGACCAGCAGTTAAAATACCGATCCCTAGCGGTGGTCCAGAAAATAATACGCCAATGAATGGTAACGGATGTAGGTATGTGATAAGTAATGGTTGAATAGTGGTAGCCAACAAAGGTGCCAGCACAAACAAACCCCACATTCCATAAATAATGCTAGGTATGGCTGCTAACAACTCTATAATATTAATAAATGTGCTTCGTATGGCATTCGGTGCATATTCTACAATAAAAATTGCTATGCCAAAGCTTAATGGTATGCTAAAAAATAACGCAATAAAAGAGGTTGCTAACGTACCAAAAATGGGAATAAAACCACCAAAGTGCTTATTTACTGGATCCCAATTGGTATCCCAAAAAAAATCTAAGCCAAAAGTCTTTATTGCCGGCCAACTCCCATATAATAAACTTATACTTATTGTGACTAGAATGATTATGATTAACCCAGCGCAAACCGCACATGCTAATCGAAATAATAATTCACCACTAGAAATTCGCATCATTTACTGCCAAATCTGTTCGTTTTTTTGACCTTTAACTTGATGACTCCAATATTGTTTAATTGCATTCACTGTATTTGGCGGTAAAGGAACATAACCAAGCGCTTTTGCATTTTCCTGTCCGTGAGCATAAGCCCAATTAAAGAAATCCAATACAGCTTTAGATCTTTGACTGTTGTTTGATGTTTTTAACATTAAAATAAAGCTGTATCCAACGATAGGCCATCCTTGTTGCGAAACGTGAGAAACTAAATGCGTGTTGTTGAAATTATTTGATTCCCAATTTAATTGAACTGCTGCAAGCTGAAAATTTTTTAAATCAGGCGTAATTACATGGGAATCAGCATTTTGCATATTAATTACATTTAAGTGACTTTGTTTGACATAAGCATATTCAACATAACCGATACTTCCCGGGATTCTTTGTACAAACGTAGCCACTCCTTGATTTCCTTTTGCTCCTATTCCAACCGGCCATCGAACTGTAGTATACGAACCAACTTTTTTATCCCAAGATGCGCTTATTTTGCTTAAAAAATTAGTAAAAAGAAAAGTTGTTCCAGAACCATCCGCTCGATAAATTGGTTGAATAAGCATATTGGGTAATTTAAGATTAGGATTTAATCTTGCAATTGCTGGGTCATTCCATTGTTTAATATTTCCCAAATAAATATCAGCTAATAAGGAGCCTGATAGAATCAACTGATTAGATTGGACCCCTGGTAAATTAATTACTGGAACAATAGCACCAATAATACCTGGAAATTGTATGAGTTTATTTTTCTCAAGCTCTGTCGAATCTAAAGGTTTATCAGATGCTCCAAAATCAACTATTCCCGCTTTTATTTGTTTAATGCCCCCGCCCGAACCTATTGCTTGATAATTTACTTGAACACCTGTCTTTTGTTGATAAATTACCGCCCAATCATTGTAAACCGGTGCAGGCAACGTTGCACCAGCCCCGTGAAGCATCATAGTTTCACCTAAAGCATTGTGACAATAACTATACAATAGCAACAGGCACCAAGCCACATTCAGTAAATTTTTTATTTTAAACATTGTGAGCAAACTCCTTTAACTAAGGTCTAAGGTCTGTTGACAATTCTACTATACCCGGGTAATGCCTTGATTTTCTGCAATCCGTTGCTTACATACAACAAAGCTGGCTTCGCTGCGGTCCACAAAAATCAAGGCGTTACTCATCGCCTTAGCGAATTGTCAACAGGCCCTACTGTAAATTAAAACAATAATTTAACTTGTTTATCCAAATATTCTAAGCGCTCAGAGAGAATATTAATAATAAGTCGATCAAGCGCGTTAGCTAGGTCAGGATCTTCTGTTTGCATTCGCTTAAGTGATATAATCGAAAGTTTATATAAATTGCTATCCACTCTTGCAAGAGCAGTCGCAGTTCGCACTCTATTAGTATAAAGACCCATCTCACCCACAATATTTTCCGCTCCGATTCTTCGCAATTGTTGTTCTTTCCCATTTTTTAATTTAACAATAATTGAAATTTGACCCGATTCGATAAAATACAACCCATCTGACATGTCTTTTTGTTTAAAAATATAGTTCCCTTTTCTTACTTTAACATTTTCAAGATATGTTACGAATTTATTGACATCAATCGTAGGCATTAAATCCAAAATTTGTTCTTTTAAATTTTTTTCCGCTGTAGAGGCGAATAAATTTGCTATGATAATTTGGTTTTCACACCATTCAATGGCTCTGTCATTAGTAGAAAAATATCGCACCGATCTATTTTTTCGTTCAAGTATTTTCCAGCTAAAAAATACCTTTCTAAATTTTGGTTCGATATTTGTAAACAATAAATTTATTTTGTACTTTAAACAGATTTTTTTTATTTTATAAATAAAGGTCATTGCCGAAGAATCCACCCCAGTTACCAAACTATAATCTAAAATAATATATTTAGCTGGGATTTTATTTTTAGTTCCTAAATAACTTTTTATTTTATCAAGCAAGGCATTTGCAGTTCCAAAAAAAATAAATTCATGAAGTTTAAAAAACACAATTTCATCGCGTTGTCCTTTTAAAAATTTATGAATTTTATAAGGTCTTTGAGTATTGCTCTGTAATGCTTTTCCTCGCAAAATAAATTGAACAATACTAATTCTGCTGTAATTATAAGCAAATAATGCCGTGGCTAAAATTATTCCAGCAAAAACACCATACATAAGGCCAAAAAATACAATCCACAACAAAATTAAAATGGATAAAAAATACTCATTTCTGGATAATTTGAACCAATTATCAATAATTAACTCCGATAATAAAGTAAATCCATAGTAAAATAGTAACGCACTTAAAACTAATTTTGGGAAAAAAGGCACTAAAGCCATACCAAATATACCAATCAATATGATTGATAAAAGTACTATAATTTCACTTAGTTTAGATGTAGTGCCATTTTTTTTTGCTATTATTGTATTTGTTAATGAGAAAAAGCTTACAAACCAGCCCAAACTTCCCATAAAAATATTTACTACTCCTGCTAATTGTAATTCTTTATTTGAATTTACTTCTTTATTGTCAATTAATTCTGAGGCAGTGATATTAAATAAAAATGTTATACAGCTGATAAGTATGACCACTAGTATTTCTTTTAAATGATTTGAGATGAAATGCCAATTTTCTTGAATTTTGCCAAGAGAAATTGGATAAACCCAGGGATAAATATGCTGTGATGCTGGCTTTGAAAAAAGTAATCCCAATGCTGATGCTTGTTGAATAGAAATATGTGACACAGCAAGAAAAATATAAAAAAACAGAACGCTTACAATTAAACCAAGCGGCAATATTGAAGGATTACGATATCGTTTAACCAGCAACAGCATAAGTCCTGCCCAAAAAATAGCAGTCGCTAGAATAATCATTTGTTCTTTCGTTAAAAAAGGCTGAAACATAGCAAAACTTGCCGACTTACCTATCAGCATAACCATTGCGCTTTTACATATAAGCCAGCCACTGCCAGCTAAAAAACCGCTAGATACTGGGTAAGGTATATACTGTATTACATTACCTAGATGAAAATAACCTAAGAAAAAAAATGTAAATCCCGTAAATAATGTAGTTACAGAAGTTATTAAAAATATAATGAGGATAATTTGATTAACCGACATATGTGGTGATAAAGCACTGGCCACTATTGTAGATAGTGCCGCTAAAATAGCCACAACTTGATTTGCGGGCGCGCTAATATTAAAATTTATTTTGCTAAATATCAGACAAATAGCAGAAGCCACTAAGCTGCTCATTATAAAAACAATAAAAGCTTGTCCTAAATGGCTTTCTAAAATCCCCGGAAAAATTAACCCTGAGTAAGCCAAACAAGAAACGGTTATATTTATGCCAACTATAATTCCAGTGAAAATATCCATGAGAAATTTATTATCAGCTATTTTTACCAAAATAATCTCCTTGCCATCGTAAAAAGTCAATTCAACATCACAGCGCATGGCCTCACTAGAATGGCTGGACTATTCTACTTGAGAAGCTAGAGAGTAATACCAATATTATCATTTTACTTTAACAATATTCTGTGTTTAAATTTGATTACATATTATATGCTGCAATTTTTTTCTATGTAATAGAATTTTATAGATATAAAGTTATGTTTTCATGTTTAAAATAAAAATCCAATTGCATAACATAATTTTTTATCTTTATTTAGCGCTTCTGTTATCGCTATTTATAAACTCCGCTTCTGCTACTACTTTTGATGCTATTCAAGCCAGTACATCTTCCATGAATTATGCCCTCCCTTCCTTTTATTTTGTTTATTCTCAAAGGAATATGACAACTTTTAATTCATTTCAAAAAAAAAGTAATCATAAAACCGATGCCCTGTGCAATTTTTTAAAAGAAACCAGGGTAAATGGCACGCTACGTTCATATTATTTTATAAGAAATTTTTCCCGAGATATCAATCAGCCAGCTTTTTCAGCAGGAGGAGAGTTAAATGTACTATCTGGCGTATTCCTAAAAGCGCTTCGAGCAGGTTTGAGTGTATATACAGCACAACCGTTTGGTTTAAATAGCCATAATCCACTTAAAGTTGATCAAACGCTGCCAGGACGCAGCGTAACAGTGCTTACACAAAGCTACTTGCAATATCATTATCAAAAATTATTATTGCGTGGTGGTTATATGGAAATTGAGACTCCTTGGGTATATCCAGATTATTCCAGAATGATACCTGCTGCATGGAGTGGTGGCTATGGCGTCTTTGAACCGTTTGAAAATTTTTCCTTGACAGTGATGCGTCTTTATAGTTTTAAAGGTCGGTCAAACAGTAACTATAGTCGTACTAATCTTTATAATCCTGGGAATCTTGGCGGAACTTCTATTCCTGCATTAGGAAACACCCGAAATCCAGGCATATTTGCCATTGCTGCAAAAAGTAAAACAACCTATTTTGATACGCAGCTCTGGTTTTATCAATTTTATGATTTTGCAAAACTTTATTATTTTGAAAATAAATTTACCTCATGCGAATTTAAAGGACCGGTAAAACTTATTCTAGGAGTACAAGGAGTAACAGAATCGGCTGATGGCGCAAATAATATTCAACGCTTTACTGGAAAAGCTGTTGAATCAAATGCTGTTGGAGCCTTATTTGGAATAGAATTTCCACTGCTAACTTTAAGCATAGGATATAACGACATTATTAAACGCAACAATGCCTTCAATGGAGGAGATATTGTTTCGCCATATACGTCAGGCTATTCTAGCGACCCGTTATATACAACCTCAATGATGAAAGGATTAATTGAAAAAGCTGCCGGTCATGCGATTAAATTTACAGCCAGTTCCCTAATTTATGATAAACATTTAAATTTAAAATTTAGTTATGCGTCGTATGTAACACCACTTTTAGCAAATAATACCATAGAACCTTTTGCCAGTAGGACGAATGAAACTGATTATGATGTTACTTTCTTTTTTCATCGTGATCATCATGGTCTTTCTCTTCGCGAGCGGCTCGGTGTGCTTACTGGCGCTTTACCAACAGGAAGGTTTATTTATAGTCGTGTCATGCTGCAATATACTTTTTAAAACTTCGAAACTATGAAATATTTACTAGACTTTTTTGTTATCGATTCCGTTTTAGTCTTGATCATTACCGAATCAGTGCCATAATAATCGGATGAAAAGATAGCTTCAATCTTATATTCAATAAGATCTCCTTAGCAAAATTGTTCTGCTGGAGCAAAAAAATCAGCTGGCAAAAGAATTGAGCCGAGAAAAAACCTATCCCAATCGACTAAAAATTCGTTCATTTAGAAAAAAAACTTTACGTTCTTGACGGCTCACACTTGCTGCTTCACCCCACAGAAAAATAAAACTGTGGGGCTTGCAACTCTACATTTAAGGATTAAAAAGTCCAGGAGTAGATCCTACCGATAAATTATTAACCGTAGGCTCAACCTTTTGACCATTACCATGAATAGAAGCTGTACCATGTAACGCAGCACTATAACGGGCGGGATTAATCGAAATTTGATCTACTTGCGCACTTAAGACATCAACCTTCCCTTCCTTTTCTACGCCTGAATTTACTGTAGCCACTGCCTCGCTAGCTGCGATTTTCTGTTCAACTTGAGTTTGTATAAAATCAAACTCTAACTCAAACATCTGATCATTTATTGTAGTAAGAGCATCAAAATAACTTTTAATGAGTTCTTTCCCAACTAATTGCTTCAACACCCACCCCATTTTATCAGCTATGACATCAGTAGCAGAACTATAAAAATACTTTACTACTTTATTATTACTAAATTCTTCTAAAGACATCTTTGCTTTTTCCTCTGAAACTGACGTCTCATTTATAGAATAATCTCTTAAATTGAATATCATTTTTACCATAATGACAGGAAATGAAAAGTTGTTACACATCCCTGTATTTAGTCTAAGGTGATCGTCTGGATATAATTGCTTGAAAGTATTTTCAATCAGTGAACATAAAACAAAAACATTTAATAGCTTCACATCATAAATAGCTTCTTTAATTTTTTCATTGACTTGACTGGCATCGTTTTTTAAACAACTACTAGCCTGTTTAACAACGCTCGAAAATTGCTCTAAAAGTGCTTTATTTGTCGTCAGCCATTGCTTTATGTTACTAGCTAATTCCTCCGTATCAGTATCTGGAAGTCGTTTTGTTGGCTTCTTAAGTAAATTATTCCTCGTAGCTATGATTGCTTCCTGGCTCGATAATCGATGCTCTTCTTTATTTTTTAAATCCTCTACTATCAAATGAATATCAGATATCTCAATATTTGATAAATCTGGAAAACAACGTGGTAACAATTGAGTTTTTAGCGTAGCAAATGCACCATCTTGCTCTTTAATCGATGGGTCTATTTGTTCTGCTAGTTTTTGGAACCCTTCTAAAAGGGCTTTAGCTTCTTTTAACAATGACTCTGAATTCATAGCTTGCATAACTTGAATACCCCTGCGGTTTAAATACGATATTAAAGAAGTTGCATCTTATTCTTTCATAGAATACCTGTCAAAAAAATCATAGTGACCATGCTCTTCAACTAAACTATTGCTTCTTGTCGTAACTCTCCAGGTTCTTACTAAAAACCTGATTATTCTTTATTATATTCATATTCGGTTAAACCTTAATTTCAAGTTTCCCTTCTCTCTTAATGAAAAAAATGTAGGTTGGGTTCTGATTTTTGAACCCAACAAACCTAACATTTCATTATTTTAAAATTTTTGAAAAGGTGTTAATGTTGAGTTGAAAAGAACAATCTAACCTACATTTTCTGCTTTTTATGATAGTGGAAACAAACCTAACTAAAGTTAATAATTAACGTGCGTTATGGATAAAAAGCTTTTAATATATTGACAATATGTAATTTTTCATTGCCGTCATTGCTATGACGGCAACTGAGAAGTTACAGTTAAATACCGTTTTATCTATGACTCACGTTAATTAGCATCTTAATACCCAAAAAATTAGGAATTTTAAACTATGACCGTAGAAACAAAACCATCTCTATATGATTTTTCAGTTAAAACTATTGATGGCGAAGATGTTAGTTTAGCGCAATATCGTGGCAAAACATTATTGATCGTTAATGTTGCTAGTCAATGTGGCTTCACAAAACAATATGAAGGTCTAGAGCATCTTTATCAAAAATATCGCGACCGAGGTTTAATAGTGCTGGGTTTTCCTTGCAATCAATTTTCTCATCAAGAACCAGGAAGTGCAGCAGAGATTAAAAATTTTTGTGAAACTCATTATCAAATCACTTTTCCATTATTTGCTAAAATAAATGTTAATGGTCGGGATACTCATCCACTGTATAACTTTCTTAAACAACAAAAGAAAGGTATTTTATTTACAAAAAAAATAAAATGGAATTTTACAAAATTCTTGATTACTTCCCATGGCAAAGTTTTAAAGCGATATGCGCCACAAACTACTCCCGAGAAAATAGCTATTGAAGTAAATAATTTACTTGTCACTACTTAGACATCACTGCACGAGATCATTTTGCTACACACTGCCATTGCGAGCTCACTGCTTTTTGCGGGCGGTGGCAATCCAGAAATTTAAGATCGCGCAATAATCTAGTTTTACAACCCCATTCAATTGTAGGGTTGCGGCTCTTTTTTGCTTCGCCTATACTTAGAACTATTTTGGCACTACAATGACGATTATAAAAACTTCATAATTTAACAGAACACTTTAATTATCAACCACATCGTCCATTTAACTAGAGATTTCAATTATGCATCAACGAGCTTACATAAAACTTTGGCAGTTATTCACTGCATTACTCATCTTAGTATTTTCTTTCTCTGCTCAGGCTGATGATAAATTCTGCCAACGGCCTGATGTTAAAAAATTTGTGGGCGAGGTTGCTGCTAAATACGATTTTACACCGGCTTATCTCAACAATATCATGAGCCAAATTAAACTGAATCCTGAAGTCATTGCAAAAATGAAACATCCTTATGAGGCAAAACCGTGGGGATTTTATCGCAATTTTTTTATTACTCCTGATCGTATTCAAGATGCCGTGAGTTTTTATAAAAAATATCATCATGTGTTAGCATTAGAAGAAAATTATTATGGCGTTCCAGCCAATATTATCGTAGCGATTATAGGTGTCGAAACACGGTATGGCGAAAAAATGGGCGACTATCGTATTCTGGATACACTTGCCACACTCGCTTTTAATTATTCACCTCGTTCCGCTTATTTTAAACAGGAATTAGCAAATTTTCTCGTTTTAACTCGCCAATACAAATTAAATCCTTTGACTTTAGATGGCTCTCGCAGCGGTGCCATGGGCTTATGCCAATTTATGCCAAGCAGTTATTTACGTTATGGCGTTAATTACAATAATTCTTACAAATCACCACCCAATTTATTTACTAACGCCGCTGATGCTATCTTTAGTGCCGGTAATTTTTTAATGCAAAATGGTTGGGATCGCAATGAACCCATTGCCACACCGGTAAAAGTAATAGGGAATGGTTATAAAAAAATTGCAAAATGGCAAGGTAAAAACAGCATTGTTCACCCAGCAATACCGCTCTATGAATTTGAAAAATACAACATAATACCAGCAGGTGTTTTTAATCCAACTGATCTTGCTTATTTGCTCCATCTTGAAGGTAACACAGGCGAAGAATTTTGGTTGGGCTTCAAAAACTTTTATGCCATTACACGCTATAATAATAGCAACTTATATGCGATGGCGATCTATCAATTTGCCCAAGAAATTGAGGGGACATACCAAGAACAAAACAGCTTCACAAATAAATAAAAATTATTTACTCAGAATAAAAAATTAAATGTGCCCGTCTATAAGATAAATTATTTTTCTCTTATAGAGGGCTGCTGCAAAATATTGAGAGGGGGGGGTAAATGATTATAATTTCCCAGCGTATTTTATTATTACTAATATTAATTCTATTAAGCGCTTGTAGTAGTTCACTTCAAAACAGAGGTGATGGTCCGCCAATGTTTAACGTTGATGTATCAAAAATTCCCAATGCAGTGCCTAAAGCTGAACCTAAAAGTAAATACGGTAATCCAAAGTCTTATATCGTTCGCGGTCGACGTTATTATGTCTTGAAAACAAGTACAGGTTATGACAAACGGGGGCTCGCCTCCTGGTATGGATCAAAATTTCACCGACGTCGTACTTCCAGTGGCGAACCATATAATATGTTCAAAATGACCGCCGCTAGTCTCACTCTACCTTTACCCTCTTATGCAGAAGTAACCAACTTAAGAAATGGCCGAAAAGTTATTGTGAAAGTCAATGATCGTGGCCCTTTTGACAAAAACCGAATTATGGATCTATCCTTTGTTGCTGCAAAAAAACTAGGTATTACTCGCACTGGAACTGCTCCCGTAGAAGTAAAAGCAATTAATCCCTATGTTTACGGCCATAATTCACCGAGTTATAGGGAGACAACGTATAAACCTGCTATTTCTAAGTACCAAAGAGAAGAGCACACAAAAATATTCCTGCAAGTGGGGGCGTATGTCCGCCGTACCAACGCCATACATGTTTTAGATGAGGTAAAGCATCTCACCGAAGAACCTACTCAGATTGAAACTATTTATGCTCATGGAACCCCGCATTATCGAGTAAAAATTGGCCCCTTAGCCGATCTTCACTTGAGCGAACGAGTTAGACAACTTTTATCGGCTTCGGGGTTGAGTGGCATTCCAGTGATTGAATAATAAACAGTTTATCTCAACCCATTGCTTCATATGAAAAGATAACCGAAGCATTACTTATTTGCACATGCATTTTATTACTGTTAAAATAACAACCGTATGTAGGTTGGGCTGAGCTTGCGAAGCCCAACACGAATGCAACTCTGTCTGTTGGGCTTCGCAAGCTCAGCCCAACCTACGGGCTAAAAAGGTGTCAAGTAATAGTAGAATTGTAAACAGACCCTATAATTACGGATAATTATTTATGGCCACCAGCAACGGAACTGCTGCTAATCAAACATTATTTCTGCTGACTATTGCAGGAATTGATTTTTTCCCTACTGTGCTGGAATTTTATTCCATAGAACACTCACTGTGTGCTCATTATCAATTTATCATCAAAGTCACTACGCTGACTAAAAAAGAAATTGATCAATGCCTAGGTAAGCGAGCAACTTTATCTTTAAAGCAACAAGCTTTTATTCACGGTTTGATTACGAAAGCAAATAGCGAATCACTTTGTTTAGCTTCGCCACTTTCTCCTCTGATGCTTGCAGCACACAATAAAGTCTATCGCAACCTAACCCTCCCTGAATTAATAGACACTATGCTCATTCAACCGGACATAAATTATACTTATGAACGTCGCTTAAGCAGTCATTTTGATTATCCCATCAACGAAGCTTACACCCAGTACAATGAAAGTGATTTTAATTTTTTACAACGACACTTATTCCGTTTTGGATTTATTTATTATTTTGAACAATCGAAACAGCAGGCCAAACTTATCGTGACTGATGAAATGCCTAGGCAAACCAAACAACATTCTTTACTTTTAGTTGCTCAAACTGGCATGTTTGCTGAAGATGAAGTGGCTTTTGAGATGCAAAGTAATCTTGCCGTAGAAACAAATCATGTTTGTATTAACAATTATGATGAAAATAACCCTGCTAACAATTTATATCTTCGGAGCCAAAATCTCAGTAAGCACCCTGGCCATGGCGTGCATTACTATTATGGGGAACATTATACAACTTTAGCTGAAGGACAACGATTGCTAACCATTCGGCAACAATATTTGGATAGCTTACGATTTCGGATTACTGTCAATACGACCAAATACAATTTGCAACCAGGAGATATGTTACAAATCATTGGCGCGGAGCCATTTACCTTTGCCGGGGATGGCTGCTTTCGTATTCTGAGTATTGAGCATAAAGGTGATCAACAAGCCGGTTGGGATATGAAACCTCACCACCTTAGCTATTTCAATCGTTTGACCTTAATTGAAGCGCAACAACCCTATCGACCACTTTACCAACCCTCTGATACTGCAAATTATCAAGTCGCTACTATCGAAACTGTCCAGGGCAATTTGCCTTATCTAGATGAGCTAGGCCGATATCGCATACGTTATCCCTTTGATAATGACACGGTTAAAGGATGTGGTAGTCAGGCTATACGCTTACTACAGCCACATAGCGGCAGTAATGGCGGTCACCATTGGCCGCTGCATGATGGAACCCAAGTCGTTCTCGGTTATGTCAATGGTGATATTGACCGGCCAGTTATCATAGGAACTTTGCCTCATGAAAACATGCCAGGCCCCGTTAATCGTAATAATGCAACGCAACATGTCTTACGTACATTAGCAGGCCATAGTTTGATTATGGAGGATCATCCAGAACACGCTCATATTTCCTTAAGTACCGCAGAACATCAAATTTTGAATCTGGATGAAAGCCCAAATCAGCAACACATAACCCTGAGTGCAGAACACGGCAATCTATCTTGCGAAGCAGGTCAAAGCATCTGCATTACTTCAGACAAGCAGCAACATAGCGTAGGAAATGATTATTTAATTCAAAGCGTGGAGCAAACTTCTATTATTACGCAAGCAGGCAATATTACTCTCCAATGCCAACGCGACTATGCTTCAGAAGCGGGAGAAGGTATAGAATTAGCCACTGAACAAGATGAGATTAGACTTCAAAGTAATAGTGACTTTCAGTGGCAAGCTCAACAAGACATTACCTATAAAACGCCAGCAGGCCATTTTTTTGTAACTGCTAATAAAGGCCAACTGAAATTAATGGCACAAGGAAAAATTTCTTTAACGAATCATGCAAAGGCCACCATTACTATTATCCAAGGGCAAGGGAAGATAGTCTTAAGTGAAACTGGTGCAGTGCATATGAAAGCTCCTCGAATTGATATTATCGGTCAAGTGAACTTGCAAGCCCCTGAAACAATCTTTGTGTAATGAACGGATTAGGGTCTGTTTACACCTCAGCCTAGCGAATTGTAAAAAAATCTAAATTTGCTGACATCTTCGTAGATCTTACCGTATCATAGACAACATTTTGCAAATCAGGCAAAATGCATGCTCTTTCAAAGTGAAAAAATAACATGGCAAAACTACTCATTATTCACGGCCCTAATTTGAATCTGCTTGGACAACGTGAACCCGAGATATATGGCAAACAAAATCTCGGCACGATCAACACGACTTTGCAAAGTCAAGCAAACGAGCTTAAACACGAATTAACCTGTAAGCAAAGCAATGCAGAACATGAAATTATAACCTTAATTCAACACGCCAAAGAAAACGGCTTTGATTTTATTATTATTAACCCGGCTGCCTTTAGCCATACCAGCATTGCAATTCGTGATGCTTTTCTAGCCACACAAATTCCATTTATCGAAGTCCATTTAAGCAATGTATTTAGCCGGGAAGGCTTTCGTCATCATTCTTATTTAGCTGATATTGCTGTGGGTATTATTGCTGGCTTTGGGGCAGATAGTTATTCGTTGGCCTTGATGGCAGCTAATCGTTATCTGACTAACCACTAATTTTTGGGAGAACGAATCATCTATGGATATTCGCAAAATCAAAAAACTCATTGAATTAATTAATGAAACGGGAATCGATGAGATCGAAATTAAGGAAGGAGAGCAAGCAGTTCGTATAAGTCGTAGACAAGCAACTACTTATATGCACCCTCCTGCTCCTATCGTGTCAACTAAACCAGCAGAGGCGGCAACACTGGTCGAACCATCAGACCAACATGAAGCCATTTCTGGTCATATCGTGCGCTCACCAATGGTTGGCACAGCCTACCTTAGTCCTTCTCCCGGAGCTAAATCGTTTGTTGAAGTAGGACAACAAATCCAGGTTGGGGATATCCTCTGTATCATCGAGGCAATGAAAATGTTCAATCAGATTGAAGCTGACAAATCGGGTAAAATTGTTTCACGAATCATTGAAAATGGTCAACCCGTTGAGTTTGATCAACCGTTATTTGTAATCGAGTAGGGTCTGTAGACCATTCGCTAGGCTGAGACAGAACGCATTGATTTTTGGCGCCGCAACAGTTTATATATGAAAAATGAGCAGCGGATTACAGAATATCAATGCGTTCTCAGCCTAATAGAATTGCTAATAGTCCCTAACCCTTTTGAGAAAATAAACCTATGCTCGACAAAATTGTAATTGCCAATCGTGGTGAAATCGCGCTTCGTATTTTGCGTGCTTGCAAAGAATTACGGATAAAGACTGTTGCTGTTTATTCCAGTGCTGATCGTAATTTAATGCATGTACGATTAGCTGATGAAAGCGTTTGCATTGGACCGCCAGCCAGTCAAGATAGTTATCTCAATATTCCCGGGATTATAAGCGCGGCAGAGATCACCGATGCTGTAGCTATTCATCCAGGCTATGGTTTTCTGGCAGAAAATCCGGATTTCGTTGAGCGTGTGGAACAAAGCGGTTTTACTTTTATTGGGCCTGATGCCGAAACTATTCGAATAATGGGTGACAAAGTAGCTGCTATAAAAACAATAAAAAAAGCCGGTATACCTTGCGTGCCAGGTTCAGATGATCCTTTGACCGATGATAATGAGAAAAATTTGGCCATTGCAAAATCCATCGGTTATCCCGTTATCATAAAAGCAGCAGGAGGAGGTGGTGGCAAAGGAATGCGGGTTGTACGCGGCGAGGCAGCATTGTTAAACGCTATTGGATTTGCTCGCACTGAAGCCAAAACAAATTTTAATAATGATACGGTTTACCTCGAAAAATTCTTAGAAAACCCACGACATATTGAAATCCAAGTTTTGGGTGATGGTCATGGTCATGCGATTCATCTAGGCGAACGGGATTGCTCAATTCAACGGCGTCACCAAAAAATTATTGAAGAGGCGCCAGCGATCAATATTAGTACGGAAAAACGTAACGAAATCGCCAACCTTTGCGTTAAAGTTTGTCAAGATTTGAGTTATCGGGGTGCCGGAACTTTTGAATTTCTCTATGAAAATGGCCATTTCTATTTTATAGAGATGAATACTCGAATACAGGTAGAGCATCCAATAACGGAAATGATTAGTGGTATAGATATTGTTAAAGCTCAATTGCGTATTGCTGATGGTGAACCTCTTCATTTAACGCAAAAAGATATCCATTTGCAAGGGCATGCTATTGAATGCAGAATAAACGCGGAAGATCCTTATAATTTTACTCCTTGTCCCGGTACAATAACGTATTTTCATGCGCCAGGCGGGCCTGGAATTCGAGTGGATTCACATATTTACGGTAGTTATAAAGTGCCACCTTATTATGATTCTCTGCTCGCTAAAATTATTAGTTATGGAGAAAATCGCCAAATTGCCATCGCACGTATGCAAACTGCCTTAGAAGAAATTGTCATTGAAGGCATAAAAACCAATATCCCTTTATTACAAGATGTACTTCGTGATGCTAACTTCATGCGTGGAGGAGTTAATATCCATTATTTAGAGGAACAATTACTAAGAAAATGAACTGGCTTCAACTTAAGATTGCCTCAACTCAAGCAAATGCTGAAGCATTGAGCGATTTACTTTTCCTTCTAGGCTCTCTTTCAGTCACGCTTAAAGATGCGCAAAATCAACCTATTTATGAACCACCATTGGGAACAACTCCATTGTGGCATGAAGTTTGGGTCACAGCCTTGTTTTCTATTGAAACCGATGTAGAACCAATTATTCAGTTGGTAAGTCAACAGATTTATCAAGGTCAACCACCAAAATATGAGACTCAAGAAATTCTTGAACAAGATTGGACGCAAATATGGATGGCTCAATCTCAACCTATGTCATTTGGGGATCGATTATGGATATGTCCAAGTCACCAAAAAGTTGAAAAAGAAAATGCTGTTATTGTAAAGCTTGATCCCGGACTAGCTTTTGGTACAGGTTCCCATCCAACAACAGCTCTATGCCTCAATTGGTTAGATAACAATATTCACGAGCAAGAAACAGTGATTGATTATGGCTGTGGCTCTGGCATCCTCGCTATTGCAGCCTTAAAATTAGGCGCCAAACAAGCGATTGCGATTGATAACGATCCACAAGCCCTACAAGCCTGCCGAGAAAATGCAAAACATAATGCAGTTCCCAATACCAAGTTAATTATCGCTTTTCCAGAAACTATACCTACCTTGACGGCAAATATATTAATAGCAAATATTTTGGCTAATCCTCTCATTGACCTTGCGCCACAATTAGCCGCAATGGTAAAAACTCACGGCAAACTTGTGCTTTCAGGTATCTTGACTCATCAAATTGATGCGATAACCAATGCCTATCAATCTTGGTTTAGTTTCGATGAGCCAGTTATTCAAGAAGATTGGGTCCGCTTGGTGGGTAACAAGTCAAAAAATTAATGTAAGTATTCAGCACGAGATGGAAACAGCCACTTTTAGGCAATCTTGAACGAAAAACCTAGCAAAAATGCTCATTTACTACGTGTAAACTGCGCTTGTTTGCTCGATTTTTCGTCCAACCTTGCACTATAGTGGCTGTTTGTACAAACTCGAAAGTTATGGTGAATAATTGACATGGGCGAATTTCTGATTTTTTATTAACCCATGGTGATTGCTTGTACATTATGATTTGAGTGTTATAATTGGTTCGCTGTTGACCAACTTGGTCAGCAGTTAACCAGAAAAACTATAACTGGAAAACATACCTAATGGAAAGGGGGAAGTTATATGGCTACAACTACAGATGTAATAGCTAAACAAAACATCGGCAAAAGCGATACTTCACTGGGAGCGTGTGTACAACGTGCGCTATCCAATTATTTTTCGCAATTGGGAGACCAAGAACCTGTTGAGTTATACGACATGGTTTTGTCTGAAGTTGAAATTCCTTTGTTTAAAGCAGTAATGACTTATACCAAAGGAAACCAAAGTAAGGCTGCCATTGTGCTAGGAATTAGTCGTGGAACTTTACGAAAGAAGCTCAAAATCTATAATCTTGAAAAGTTCGATAAAGAAAGTCTACGATAAACCGTTTGGTCTAACATCATGCCAAAAAATATCTTGATTAGACGTGCATTATTAAGCGTCGCTAATAAAGAAGGAATTGTTGAACTGGCTCAGATGTTAGAGCAACATGGCGCGGAAATTATCGCAACAGGTGGTACTGCAGCTTTACTAAAGCAGTACCACCTTTCTTGTATTGAAGTTTCTGAGTATACTGATTTTCCTGAAATCTTGCAGGGTCGTGTCAAAACACTACATCCAAAAGTTTTTGGTGGTATTTTAGCGCGGGGGAGTCAAGATACACAGGATCTTGTTGCAAACGATATTTCAACTATCGATTTGGTAGTAGTAAATCTTTATCCTTTTCAAGAAACCATAGAAAAACCTGAGCATCTCCTTGCAGATGCAATTGAACAAATTGATATTGGTGGTGTTACCCTTATTCGTGCTGCGGCAAAAAATTTTCATCATGTCACTATTCTTGTTGATCCTAAAGATTATGGTATTTTTTGTGACCTCTTACGACAACAACATGAAATCAATGACCATCAACGTTTGCAGTTTGCCCAAAAAGCCTTTCAGTACATCACTTGGTACGATGATCTCATCGCCAGTTACTTTAGTGGTCTAACCTCTGAAACGCCACAAACATTCCCTGATAAAGTTAATTTTTCGTTAGAAAAACGCATGAATCTACGTTATGGAGAGAACCCGCACCAACAAGCTGCGCTCTATCAAAATCTGAAATTTGAAGAGAATCAAGCTAACAGTTTGGCAAGTGCAAAACTCATTCAAGGGAAACAGCTTTCCTATAATAATCTCATTGATGCTGATACAGCACTTGAATGTGTTCTGAATTTCACTAACCAACCGGCCTGCGTCATTGTCAAACATGCCAATCCTTGTGGTGTGGCCATAGGCGAAAATTTGTTATCTGCTTATGAACATGCTTATCGAACTGATCCCACGTCAGCCTTCGGCGGAATTATTGCGTTTAATCAACTATTAGATGAAAAAACTGCTGCGGTAATTATTAGCAAACAATTTGTAGAAGTCATTATTGCACCCGCTATTACTACGGAAGCCATTGCCATCCTGGCGGCAAAACCCGCATTACGCCTGTTAATCACCGGGCCAATGGAAACGCTAAAACCACGTTGGGATTTTCACAGCATCTCAGGCGGCATCCTTATTCAAGAGCACGATCGAGGCATTGTTACTGAGGGACAATTGCAATTTGTCACTTCTCGAAAACCAACTTCTCGCGAACTACAAGATCTCTTGTTTGCCTGGCATGTCGTTAAATTCGTTAAATCTAATGCTATCGTTTACGCTCACAATCAGGCTACTATCGCTATTGGGGGCGGTCAAACCAGCCGCATCTTTAGTGTTAAAAGTGCTATTCTTAGAGCACAAGAAGAGGGACTTGTATTAACTGGTAGCGTGATGGCGTCTGATGCCTTTTTTCCATTTCGTGATAGTATTGATACCGCCACCCTTCATGGCATAACGGCTATCATTCAGCCAGGAGGCTCGTTACGCGACCAAGAAGTTATCGTAGCGGCTGATCAAGCAGATATTGCTATGATTTTTACTGGCCAACGACATTTTAGGCATTAGTTTTTTCGTAACTCCATGAAGCCATACTCAAGCTTTTAATAAGAACCTGGGGAGTTACGTTTTTTCAGGATAATTCTACATGTTAAAACTCCTTGTTATCGGGAATGGCGGCCGCGAACATGCCATCGCTTGGAAATTAGCCCAATCAAACCAGGTAGAACAAGTATATGTTGCACGTGGAAACCCCGGCACTCATAACAATGAAAAAACCACGAACATTGCCATAGATCCACTCGATTTCACTGCCTTAATTCAATTTGCACACAACCATGACATCAGCTTTACGATAGTAGGTCCAGAAATTCCACTAAGTCACGGAATTGTGGATGCATTTACCGAAGCTGGCTTATTGTGCTTTGGACCGAATCAGATGGCGGCTCAACTTGAGGCCTCCAAAGCTTTCAGTAAAGATTTCATGCTGAGACACAAGATTCCAACTGCGAAATACGCATGTTTTACCGATAGTTACGCTGCCAAAAATTATCTAACTCTGCAATCCTTACCCATCGTGATCAAAGCTGACGGTTTAGCAGCTGGCAAAGGCGTAGTGATAGCAACCACCTATCTTGAAGCTGAACAAGCTATAACTGATATGTTGTCGGGAAACATCTTTGGTGCAGCAGGTCAACGCATCGTAATCGAAGAATACCTTGAGGGTATAGAAGCAAGTTTTATTGTCTTAACAGATGGAAAAAACATCATACCTTTAGCTTCCGCGCAAGATCATAAACGACGTGATGATGGGGATAAAGGACCTAATACTGGCGGCATGGGTGCTTACTCACCAGCACCTATTATTACTGATAGTCTACATACAAAAATCATGCAGAATATTATCGAACCCACCATTTTTGGTATGGCTGAAGATGGTATTCCTTATCAAGGATTTTTATATGCCGGGCTTATGATAGACCAACATGATGAGATTAACGTATTAGAGTTTAATTGCCGCTTAGGCGACCCAGAGACACAAGTGATCTTGCCTCGCTTACAAACTGATTTCGCTCTCCTGTTGCAAGCAGCATTAACAGGAACACTCGATACCATTAAGTTATCGTGGGATCCGCGTTTTGCCTTAGGGGTAGTACTAACTGCACAAGGTTATCCAGAAAAATATCCTACGGGAGATGTCATATCCGGCTTAAAACCCCACTACCCTACTAATGAGCAAGTTTTTCATGCTGGCACTTGTCTACATGAGCAACAAATCCTCACCCAAGGTGGCCGCGTACTTTGCGCCACTGCCTTAGGCAATACTTTAGCAGATGCAAAACAGGCTGCTTATTCACTCGTTTCTGAGATCCATTGGGAAGGTATGTATTATCGCAAAGATATAGGGAATTCTGCTTTCAAGAGCTTTAAATAAAAAATGGATAAAAAGCTTTTAATGTATTGCTAATATGTAACCTTTACAGCAATGACGGCACATTAGTAATCATCAACTTATTTTAGGTTTTGCAAGAATTTTATTATCTACTTCACCAAATATTAGCTCATTGGTTTTTTGAAAAACAAACTCCATATATAATCTTCTTTCTTCGCTTGGGTGTTGATAATCGATAGTACTTATTTCATCTTCTAAGGGTTCACTAAGGACTTCAGCTTCATCATCCGCATCACTTTCTTCACCTTCTTCATTCTCCTGACCTTCGATAAATTTTTCAATACGGTTTTTTTCTTCAGGTAATCCAAACCATATGTTACGTAAGCAAAAATTCATGGAACTGATATTAATTAAATTATTACAGAGCCAATTTCTTGATAAAAAGCTCTCATCACATACTAAACTCAAAATAAGTAAACTTAACTCTCGAGGAAATTCAATTTCATTGTGTTTTTCTATCTCTTCTGCACTGTTAATATTGACTGCTGAGAAAGGCAACCAGCCAAATTGAGCACTTTTACACACTTGCGTAACAATAAAATAGGTGCGAGCTATATGGCGAACTTCACTTCTAATTTTATCAGCCCACTCTAAAGCGCCATAAAAACGCAATGTAATTGCTAGCTCTAAAGTAGGCTCTGCGATAAAAAGACGTTTTAATTCTGCTTTGCTATATAAAGCCAAGAAATAATGTACCAGCCATTTATCACGAAAATATATTGCTTGGTGCAGAGCGGTTTTTTGAGGTTGGTAATTTTCATCCAAAAAAGGGAAAATCGTTTGAAAATCATAAGGTTTTAATTGGCTTTTATCTTTAATACTATTATCAGCTTCTTGTGCAAATAGGTCGGCTCCAGCCAAAAGAAGTTGATGAACTAATACATAATCAACAGAAAATATTGCGCCCTGGAGAGATGGCCAATTGGGAGAACCATATTCAATTTTAGCATTACGCTTAAGACTGGAAATTTTTAGTAATTGGTTAATAACTTCCTCATGTTTTTGGATAACTTGTATACCGATATTTATTGTTTCGTTATTTAAAGGAAGATTATTATTTCTCAAAACATCTTGATAATAAAGGACTGCTGCAGGAAATCCTTCTAATTTAACAAAATGGCCTATATAAATTAGATATTGAACTAGCAAACCTACAATGCTATTCTTTTTAATTATCAAATAATGTAATAAATTACCTTCTGGCATCGCAACACTTGCGTCTAGTTCATTGTCAAATATTAAAATATTTTTATGATTAAAATTACTATATGGAAGAATTTCTCTTATCATTTTAAAAAATGATAAAATTTCGGAAATTTTTTCTGGCAAGTTAGCTATATCTTCAAAATTGGCTGAAATTTTTCTTTCAAAGATTAAAGCAACTTTATGCCAGTCAATAACAAAATTGGTATTTTGTAGCCACGTTTTTATTTGATTCGGCTTTAACTCCATTACCCAATCTAAAAGTAGATTACAATCAATCATGCTCGTTATTAAAATTTGCCAATAGATATTCCCTGTTTCAATAACATCCTTGAACAGAAATCCGTAAACTTCAATTTTCATTGCTAATAAACGCTGTGCTATATTATCGTGTTTTTCTAAAACACTAATAATCTTTTTTGATTCACTTCGGATTTCTTCACAAATTGCAGAAACAAAATTATCATTTTGATCTTTTAGTAGCTGTTCTCTAGCATCATCCAAAATTATTATTGCTCTCTCTATTCTTTCATAAATCGAATGAAAGCGATGAGAACTATCATTGTGATATATATTTCGCATAACGGCACAAAATTGTAAACTTTTCTTTTTATATTCAATTTCTTCAGTTATTGTTGCCAAAAACTTATCATCACGAAATGATAACCACGACTTAAAGTCTTCCAAAGCGTGTAGTTTATGTTTATAAAAAAATAACAAGTTACTATAATGTAATTTTCTGGAGTTCCAAAAACGCTTTCGTTCTATTCCAAGTAACCGTATTTGTATGTTAGTCCTAGGCTTTTTCAACTCCGCTGTTAATTCTTCTTCTCTAGCAGTTATAGATTTTCTTATTTCGCTGATATCGTTTTGTGGATCTTCTTCATTGGCTGTTAACCATATTTCCCACAGCATAGTGGTTAACGGTTTCGCTTTATCTGGCTCTGTAAATTGTGTTAGATTTTCAATTTCCGCATTGCAAGTATTTAATTTTTTTTGCAATGACTGATACTTTTCAAGAAAACCATCAGGTATAGGTTGTTCATCAATTAAATCTTTAAAAATCTCTAAAACATAAATATCATTTTCACATTGAGCAATAATATACGCATACTGATAATACCGTAACAATGTAGCGTCTGCGCGCAAACGATTTCTAAAATCGGAAATATCATGAGTAGCATTGTCCATCTGTTTCTGCTGCAGCATAGATTTACCTATTAACAATTTAAAACTAAAATTGTGCTTCCATTTTGGGCAAATTGCAATCTTAATAATAGTGTAATTAGAATCATTTCCGCTAGAAAAGCAACGAAAAGAGAATCAATGCAATATCATGGTGGTGATTATGAAATTTGAAGACACCCTCTATACCACTTGGATTTTTCTCGCTGATCCGTTAATCTATACCTTATGCATTGACCATTTTTGGCAGTGACATCGTTAGAGTATTTCTTTGGGCCATTGTTGTAATAGTGGTCTTTTGTTACTAAGAAATTCAGAACAATTTATCCGGCAAAATAACTATAAAAAAACAATTTATGATTTAAGGACTTGATCCATGCGACAGGTACCCCACTACACTATTATTGGTAATGGTCGAATAGCCAAACATTTTTGTCATTACTTCAATCTTCTGCATCTTCCTTATCGGCACTGGTATCGTCAGTCCCCCACTCCTTTAGCTGACACAGTTGCAAAAGCCAGCCACCTGTTAATTTTGATTAATGATGCCCAGGTTGACGACTTTATCGAACAAAACCCTTGTCTAGCTGAAAAAAAACGAGTGCATTTTTCTGGTTGTCTTGTTACTTCACAAGCCTATGGCGCCCATCCTCTGCAAACTTTTAGCCATGAACTTTACACGCTAGATCAATATCAACTAATTCCTTTTATTATTGAGCAAGAAGGTCCGGTATTTAATGAGATTTTGCCGGGATTGCCAAATCCACACTTCGTAATAGCTAAGCAATTTAAGCCCTATTATCATGCCTTATGTGTGATGGCGAATAATTTTACGACCATTCTCTGGCAAAAATTATTTCAAGAGTTCGGCAATAAATTGGCTATACCCCCTGAATGCGCATTGCCCCTACTGAAACAAACGGCGGCTAATCTGATGGCTAACTATGAGACAGCCCTGACTGGCCCTCTTGCTCGTAACGACAGCAGGACTCTGGCCAACAATCTAACTGCCCTTGCGAACGACCCTTTTCTAACCATTTTTCAAGCTTTCGTGTCTGCAAAGCAAAAGGAGAATGAAATATGAACATCCTTGATTTTCAAAGAAAAAAAAACCAAGAAAAAAAGATAGTCATGTTGACCTGTTATGATTATTTTTCAGCTCGTATTATCGATACTACAGCTATTGACTGCGTACTAGTGGGAGATAGTGCAGGCATGATCATGCATGGCTATCCAAATACCACTCTTGTCACCATCGATGATATGGTAGCGCATACTAAAGCAGTCGCACGGGGCACTACTAAATTTATTATTACCGACATGCCATTTTTTTCTTATCGCAAAGGTCTAAACTCTAGCTGCGATGCAGTAGTCAAATTGATCCAAGCAGGTGCTCAAGCAGTAAAAATTGAAGGCGCACATGGGAATAGTAGTTTAATTGAGCATCTTGTCACATCGGGTATTCCAGTGATGGGACATATTGGCATGACACCACAAGCTATCCATCAGTTAGGTGGCAATCGAGTGCAAGGAAAAAATGAAGCCTGTGCAAAAGATTTACTGAGTCAAGCCAAAATGTTGCAACAAGCCGGGTGTTTTGCTTTAGTTATTGAATGTGTGCCTTGGTCATTAGCAAAACAAATTACTGAAAATCTAAGTATTCCAACCATTGGTATTGGCGCAGGCCCTTATACCTCAGGACAAGTTTTGGTATTGCAAGACCTATTAGGCTTACAAACAGAGTTAACCCCTAAATTTGTCAAACATTATCTTGACGGAGCCACCTTATTTAAAGAAGCTATCGAAAAATGTGTTGATGAAGTGACCAGCTCGGATTATCCATCCGTCTCTGAACACAGTTATTCTTAACCATGTAGGTTGGATTTACTCATATGCAAGTTATTCAAACTATTGCTGAATTAAAAAATATTCGCGCACAGATCAAATCGCCCATCGGCCTAGTCGCTACCATGGGCAATTTACATGCTGGCCACCTTTCGTTGTTACAAACCGCATTAATTGAAAATGAGGTAACTTTTCTAAGCATTTTTATTAACCCCACGCAATTCAATAATGTTGACGATTTTCAGCAATATCCTAAAACGCTCGCAGAAGACCTTGCTCAAGCTAAAGCCATGCAAGTGGATTATGTTTTTGTTCCAACCCAAGAAGAAATGTATCCAGACCAATATTCTTATAACATTGTTGAAACTGCTCTTAGTCATTTGCTAGAAGGCAAACATCGCCCGGGCCATTTTGATGGCATGCTAACGATTGTCATGAAATTACTCTTACTTATCATGCCACAGCGAGCCTACTTCGGTGAAAAGGATTATCAGCAATATCAACTCATTCATGGATTAGTCAAAGCCTTTTTTCTTCCCATTAGTATTGTTTCTTGCCCAACAATACGAGAAACTTCTGGTTTAGCAATGAGTTCGCGCAATAATCTCTTGTCTGATGAACAAAAAGAACAAGCAAAACTATTCCCAAAATTTTTTCATAGCGGACTCCCTTGTCAACACATAAAAGAATTATTAATAAAGGCTGGTTTTGTGGTTGATTATGTAGAGGAATATGACAATAGACGCTTTGCGGCAGTAAGAATTGGTAAAGTGCGTTTGATTGATAATGTATACCTAACGCAGATGAGTTTTCGGGATTAAAATCCCGAAAACTCATCTGCGTTAGGTATACACTATGACCAATTATCCTAGCTTCACTATATAAGAGGAATTTTTTCCATGCTTCTTTGCCTTGACATTGGTAATACTCACATCTTTGGTGGGGTTTTACTTGGAGAAGAGATCAAGCTTCATTTCCGCTATGCGAGCACGCAAGAAGGTACCTCTGATCAGCTAGGCTTGTTTTTAAAAAATGTTTTGCGTGAAAATGCCATTGATCCTAATGAAATAAAACAAATTTCGCTGTGTTCGGTCGTTCCCGCTTTAGACTATTCAGTCACTTCTGCGTGCATTAAATATTTTGGTATTGAACCATTTCTATTACGCCCCGGGGTCAAAACTGGCTTAAAAATTTTATTAAACAACCCTTCTGAGGTGGGTTCCGATCGTATTGCTAATGTTATTGCTGCTGAGCATTATTTTCCTAATAAAAACATCTTAGTCCTGGATTTTGGCACGGCCACAACTTGCTCAGCCGTTTCTGCTCAAAAAGAATACCTTGGAGGCGTCATTATGCCTGGATTAAAAATAGCCATGCATGCCTTACATAACAATGCTAACAAACTTTTCCCTGTGGAAATTGTCAAACCAGATGCTACACTCGGCAAAACAACTAAGCAGAATATGCAATCCGGGGTATATTATGGCCACTTAGGTGCCATAAAAGAGATAATAAAAAATTTAACACATGAGGCATTTGCTCAAAAGCCACCTGTAATTATTGGCACTGGAGGTTTTGCTCATTTATTTAAAGAAGAACAAATATTTGCTGCCGTCATTCCTGATTTGATTTTACAGGGATTAAGGCTGGTACTGGAAAAAAATAGGGGCTGTTGACAATTCGCTAGGCTGAGGGGTAACGCCTTGATTTTTGAGGACTGCAGCGCAGCATACGTTGTTGGTATGTGAGCAGTGGACCGCAAAAAATCAAGGCGTTACACCCAGCATAGTAGAATTGTCAACAGACCCTAGCAATAGGCAATGATTCTCTATGAATATAATGAATTCACAAAAAAAACAATTATTACAGTGGAGTTACTGGTTTTCTTTCGGGAATGCGATTTTACTATGGTTAATCGGGATACATTACCTTTTTTTTATTTCTCCTTTTAGCGCGGCTATCCGTCTTCCCTTTGCTAGTAAATTTTTCATCATACTTTTTATCGCTCTGGTTTATATTGGTTATTTTGCATTTTGTGCCTTTATCCCGTGCATTTTACTTTTACCCATTATTCTTTTACTCCCTAAGCGATCAGTTATTTTTCCGCTTGCTATAGGCATTTCAAGCATCATTGCCATTTATTTCATTATCGATAGTGTTATTTTCGCCTTATTTCGCTTTCACATGGGCGGTGTTGTTTGGCAAATGATATTAAGTGGTGATAGTAAACAAATTTTTGAACTCTCATGGTTGGAATACTGTCTTGCGTTTGTCATTATTGGCGGTGTAATAACTTTGGAGTGCTTCTACGCTTGGCGACTTTGGCGCAAAATTGATCTTAATAAAAAATTCCTTACCACGCGTTGGTGGACAGTTTTCTTTATAGCCTGTTTATTTTTCTCTTATTGTATGCTTATTTTTAGTGCTGGGCAGTTCATGTTTCGTCTCTACTACCTTTCTGCTCGATTTCTGCCTTATTATAATAATGTGTTAGGCGCAATTTTTTTACCGAAAAATAACCCCTTAGGCTTAGAAGTCTTTGGCATGATCTATCTCGAGCAACCCAAACAAGCACAACAAAAGTTACACTACCCCATTAAACCTCTGGTTTGCCAAACGCAAAAAAATAAGTTGAATTTAGTCATTATCGTCATTGATACTTGGCGTTTTGATATGCTGAATTCAGAAGTTACCCCGTCTATCTATCGCTTTGCCAAACACGCAACGCAATACACTAAACACTTTAGCGGCGGCGATGCCACTCAACCAGGAATTTTTAGCCTTTTTTATGGCATTCCAGCTACCTACTGGACAGCAATGAAAGATCAAGGCGTGGGGCCTGTATTAATCGACGAACTGCTTAAACAACATTATCAGATGGGAATCTTTGGCAGCGCAGCGCTTACTGAACCAGCGTTCAATAAAACAATATTTGTTAATACAAAAAATATCCCCTTGGAAACCCCGGGTAACAATGCCGCTGAACGGGATACTTATATTACCCACGAGTTTAAAACTTTTGTCACAGGAGCGATCACGAAACCCGATCCCTTTTTCAGCTTTATATTTTACGATTCTGCCCACGGTTTTTGCTCCATACCAAATGATTTACAACCTTTTCAGCCGGTTGTTAGGGTATGTAATCGATTAGAATTAAATACCAAAACGAATCCTACACCCTATTTCAACCGTTATAAAAATGCGTTGCTATCGGTCGATACACAAATCAACCAGGTACTAGATACCTTACGCAATCAACATCTCTTAGCTAATACCGTCGTGCTTATTACGGGAGATCATGGTGAGGAATTTAATGATACAAGAGAAGGTTATTGGGGCCATTCTAGTAATTTTACCTATTATCAAACACAAACACCGTTAGTTGTCTACTGGCCAGGACAAAACTCCAAGGAAATCAATTATCTTACCTCTCACTTTGACATCGCTCCCACGTTATTAACTCAAATGTTAGGTTGCCAAAATCCACCCAACGATTATAGTGTAGGACATCTACTATCCAATCCTGTATTGCGGCCTTATCTTATTATCAGCAGCTATATTGATTTTGGTATAGTAGAACCCGATCGCATCACTACTATCTATCCGGATGGCAATTTCGACATTAGTAATCTGGAAGGTAAACCGCTGATTGGCGCTCATTTGCGTTTAAAAGTAATGCGATCCGTGTTTAAGGATTTGAGACGATTTTATTAATGACCAAAAATGTTAGCCCTATCTTATGTTAAATTATGAATGATTATACTCTACGCACAAATGTCACCGAGCTATCGACGTTCACACTGAGTGACTCCGCTTTTGCTCCTATCCTGGTGCGTTCACCATTAACAGGGGATGCTTATTATCGTTCGCTGACCTTTACCACGCATACGGGCATAAACCCCCTTATTTCTGCTGCATCAGCTCTACTCATCATCAATGCACGTTTGCGTCATTGTGAGCAATACCAGAATGTAGCCAATTTATATCAATGTTTGGTTCATGAAGTGAAAGTGTTTGAAACCAGAGCGCGCAATTTAGATTATCGTGCCGAAGCTATAATGGTAGCGCGGTATGTTCTCTGTGCCTGTATCGATGAAACTATTATGCAAACCGCATTTGGTCAGCAACAACATTGGCAACAGCAATTGCTCAACACGTTTCAACGAGAACAAAGCGCAGGTGAACGTTTCTTCTTAATTTTGGAACGAATCAGCGCTGATGCCGCCCATCATCTTGATCTGTTAGAACTGATTTATCTTTGTCTAAGTTTGGGTTATGAAGGTCAATATCATCACATCCCGCATGGCAAAATGAAATTAGACGCCATCATTGATAATTTATATCAACGTATTCGCCGCGAACGACAAGAATTAAAACCTTTATTGACTACTAAATTAAACATAAGCCCTATTGATACAAAAACCAAAAAACGCACTATTTCATTGCGTAAATATATTTTGCCAAGTTGCTTATTTTTTATTGTTCTGGTGAGTGGACTGAGTTATTTCATCGATCGCCAGATCAGTAGAATTACAGCGGAATTTCAAACTATTACTGCTAGCCAAGTAACATCTTATGACCACATTTAATAAAACCAAATATTCCCAAGAAAATTTGTTATTGCTAGATAAGCATTTTCAACAACTCTTGCAGTATTTACGTGAGCAAAAACGTAAAAAAACGCCATTGCACATTGTCATTGGTCGTCAAGAGTGCGGAAAGACCACGCTAATCCGGCAAGCAGAACTAAATTTTTTACAGATTATTCCCGCTATTCCAACCTATAAAAAAGAGAACGGGCAAGATCCGCGTAAGTCCTATCTTCTCTCAGAAGCACCGGGAAAAAATGACAATAGTGATGATTATTGCCGTTGGTGGATAACCGAACAGGGAATACTGCTAGATATTCCTGGTTCTTTTACTGATCCCCTCGACAATTCCGCCCAACAAATTTTTTGGCGCCATTTACTTAAGTTATTACGTAAAACAAAAAAGTATTTACAATTACAGGCTATTCTTTATGTTATCAGCGTCCCTGACCTGCTGAGTCTGGAAAAAACGGAACAACTGCCTTGGTTACAGCAACATAAAATGCTGCTGCTAGATTTATCAAAACGGTTACGAACAAAATTCACACTCTATTTTTTAGTCACCAAATGTGACTTATTACATGGTTTCAATGAGTATTTCGATGACTTACGTGCTGATGAGCGAGTCCAATGTTTGGGATGCACATTTGAAAAAACCATCTCTAATAATAAAGATGATATAAAAAATTTTGGAGAGAAACCATTAAGAGATATTTTTAATCTCAATTTTGATTATTTGTTAGATCAATTAAATGCCCATGTTATTTCACGGGTACATCAAGAACGGCATTTAGGCAAACGTGCCATTATTAAAGAATTTCCGTTGCAATTTGAAACATTACAGCCTTTATTAACTAATCTGATCGCAGAACTCGCAGAAAAAACCCTTTACTGCGATGCTTCTGATCCCAGCGGAATTTATTTTACCAGCGCTTTTCAACGCGCTGGAGATTTTATTATCGATCGATTACAACCCTCTTTAATGACCGCTTTTGAATTTGCAGATAAACCCTATCAAACCATTTTGACACACGATTCCCGCGCTTATTTCATCAATTGTTTTTTCGTGGATTTGCTAACTCATTCTAATAAAGTTAAGAAAAAATTCAGTTGGAGAGCCGCTCCTCGCTGGTTCAAAAATATCAGCTATGCACAACTGGCTATTAGCTCTGCGTTGGTGATGGGCTTAATCATTATCAGCGGAACTACTGTCTGGCAATATCAACAAGACAAACATTTACTGGCTAGCAGCGAACTGGCGTTGAAAAATTATCAACTTCAGTTCTCGCATTTAAAGCCACAAACAACCTCGTTGACTCAAACCATTGCAGCACTTAATTCAATTTATCAAGCAAAAAAACTTATCACACAAACCGATCAATCATGGTTCATGAAGATTAACTTTCTCACTCATGGCAATATGACTGCAAAAGCTAATCGTGCCTATCGCACCACCCTACAAACATTTTTATTACCACAATTACAACAGTCTGTTGAAAATAAATTATTAGCCAATAATACTGAACCGCAAGATTTATTCCAGACTTTAAAAGCTTATTTAATGCTTGGGAATCTCCAACGTCGACAGTCAAACTATATCATCACCTGGGCAATGAAAAATTGGCAAACAACCCTTCCTAAACAAACCGATAGCAATTTTCAATATTATCTGCAAGATTTACTAACGAATAATACAAAAATTATTTTAAATCCTTTAGCTATTGCGCAAGCAAGGCACGTACTTAATGATTATCCTAAAGCTTACTTAGCTTATTTAGCTATTACTGAAAGTGCTTCTAATCAAACACTACCTTCATTTACAACCGGCATTATAGTTAATAAAAATATTCCGTATCTGTACACCGTAGCTGGTTATAAATATATTTTTTTAAAGGAATTGATAGCACTTAATAATAAACAATTTACTGATAGCTGGGTGTTACAAGACAGTACCGGCACTAATCCACTCGATACAGTCAATCAATATAATAAACAAATTCTTGATTTGTATTTTAAAAATTATGTCAATTGGTGGCAAAATTACTTACATGCAGCGTTAGACCCTAAATTTAATTCCATCGATCAAGCATTAGTGCTATTAAATAATTTAACGTCGGATTCAACGAATTTAAAAAATAGCTTGCGAGCAATAGCGGGTAATATAACAGCACAATTATTTGTGCAAGCAGCGCAAACAAGAAATTCTACTTTAAGTCCACTTATTCAAACCTCCGTAGCGGAAAATTTTGCTGATACTCTCATCCCCGCTCAGAAAGCCTTAACAAATCTTACAAATAGTGATGTTAATTTTCAGAAAACCTTTAGCGCGCTAAGGAAATTACAAGATTATCTGAAAACACTCAGAACTGCTAAAGATAAACCAGAAACAGCTTTTCAGTTAGCTGCATTACATGCTAATGCTGAAGAAAATAACGACCCACTTAATAATTTATTTTCCATCGCAAAACAACAACCACCTCTATTACAAGATTGGTTAACCTCAATTGGTACGAATAGCTGGCAAATTGTCTTACATTTAACAAAAGATTATTTGAATGAAAAATGGCAAAGCGAGATCTTGCCGCTTTATAACAGCAGCATCAATAATCACTACCCTATCGTCAATAATGCCACTAAAGATATCAGTCTCGCTAGTTTCTCGCAATTCTTTGGTGAAAATGGAGTTTTAGTGCATTTTTTTGATAATTATCTTAAACCATTTATTACCACCGAAGATGTGCAATGGCAGTGGAAAACAATCAATGGCATATCGCTGCCAATTAGTAATACGATTCCGCAGCTTTTTGAACGAGCAAGAATTATTCGCCAAATGTTTTTCCCAAATAATGCCAATGACCCACAATTTCATTTTGTGTTAAAGCCCGTTACCATTGAACCGATCATTGCAAAAATAACTTTTAATTTCAGCGGCCAATCGATATTAGCAACCCCTACCAAACATATGGCGAGTGAATTTTTCTGGCCTGGCAGTAATAAAAACTTAGCATCAGTCACCATCATTAACACGAATCAGCAACAAATTAGTGATATAAAAAATGGTTCTTTTGCTTTATTTCGCTTATTAAACGATGCTCAGTTACAAGCCACTAAAGATCCGAAGCTTTATACCTTAACGTTTTATCTTAATGGTTTGCTTGCTGCAGAATATCGGCTGGTGGTAGATAATGAAATTAATCCCTTCATTCCCCATATTATTGATCAATTTAAATGTCCGCCGAGTTTATGATTACAAAAGATTGAAATTATTTATGTAGAACACATTTACAATTTATTACCCTATAAGATATGGTTGAGTTTGCGCAATAAAAGAAATTGCTATTGCCGAGAGGCGACTATTAGAGGTTCTAACCCATGAACACGATTACATTAACTGACATCATCAATGAACAGTGCAAAGATGAAGAATTTGCTAAACACTTTGAACGTGAAATGTTAATTAATGAAATTGCCAAGATGATCATTCAACTTAGGCAGCAAGCCAAATTAACCCAACAACAATTAGCAGAAAAAGCTGGGACAACGCAACCTGTCGTTGCTCGTCTGGAAAGTGGTACTGATCACCGTATGCCTTCTTTAGAACTCTTAACTCGATTAGCGACTGCTGCCAATGCTAAATTAAAAATCATTGCTGATCATTAAAGCAACCACAACAAACCCAAATTTTCCTTTATAAAAGGGATTAAACTAAAATGACAACTGCAGAAAATCTACCCCTTAAACTCATCGCTATTGGCGCGCTAGGTAATATGCTTAGCCCAGCAGCAAAACATCTAAAAAACAGCCAAACGGCGCAATTTATCCGTATTTTAGATAGAGGAACTCAAAGCGCAATTCATGAAGAGCGCCGCCGTGCTTGGCAAGATCACAACACTCAATTAGCCCCGGATTTAAGCACCTTAGTAGGTGATGGCAAATTTGATGGCGTGGTTATCTGCGCCGGAAAAAATGGTGATGATTATAAAATATTTCTTGAATTGATTCCGTTACTATACTCAAAACAATTGAATTTTCGGCTAAGCGCAAACGAGCGAGCAACCGGAGTTTCCATAGTAGTAAATGAGGATTGCGATCGAATTTGCAACAACGCCGAAAATTCAAGTGCGAAGAGTATCTCTAAAGTTAAGCAACAGCCTGCTTATTTTATTCTACATCTATCAACGGTAAGCCCAGCTTTTGTCATGGCAACTTATGCTTTTTGTGCCAAACATAATATTCAATATGCCAATTATCCCCTCACTGGTGGTTCCAAGGGAGCCGAAACAGCAAAGATGCTGATCTTAGCCAGTGGCTCCTCCGAGCTTTATCAACGCGTCCATCCCTTCCTGCAGAAAATTGGTGCGCCTAAATATTTTGATGAAGAAATTACTTCTGCCGCGACAGTAAAATTAATTGGACACGTGTTGGTTTTTCATGGCCTACTCGGCATTTCATTAGCAAGCTTGCTGCATAAAAATGCTTTTCATTTATCTACGTTTACGGGTGCAACTCAAACTGATTTTTTTGATTTTTTAAATAATGGTGCCGGCGGAACTAAACAGTGGGATGTTGCTTTGCGGCATGGTGTTGCCAACAATAAATGGTCTGAAGGGTTCCTGTTACGACATGCGGTGGTCGATTTGATCTATGCAATAACACTCATGTTGGAAAAAAACCTCCCCTCTACTTTGCTTTTACCAAGTCTTGAAGTGGCTTTGTTGTTTACCTCTATTTTGCAACGAAAAGAAAACCACAATTTAGCTACCCAAGCCATATTTCAATTAATCGCGACTACGACAAAATCTGAAGTTGATGGTTTTATCCAAGAACACTTATCACTTGATAGTGAAAAAAGCTTACAAAAGTGTATCGCATTGTTACCTACCAGTATTCGCCAAACTATTGCATTGGAGATTACCTACGATATACCTAATACAAATGAGTCGTAAAAACATACTGGGACAAGCTTTAGAGGGTGTCTTAAGTATAAAACCAAAACCGACCGTGCTCACCTTCAATAATCTGCAAATCATGCTGATACAATCGCTTTAGTAAATCAGCTTGAAATAAATCGGCTATGGTACCGGTGGCATAAGCACCCTCTCCAAACAACATAATGGCATGACTACAAAACCGGGCTGCAAGATTGATATCATGAATAGCCATAATGACACACTTTTTTTCATTCTTAGAAAGATGCTGAAAATGCTTCAGCACCAACATTTGATGTTTCGGATCTAATTGATTGATTGGTTCATCGAGTACAAAAATATCAGGGGTTTGGGTTAATACGGTGGCTAAAGCAACGCGCCGTCGTTCACCTCCAGATAAAGTATTCACTGTACGCTGTTCCATTGCATTAACACTCATGTCATTAAGTGCATTCCGTGCAATCTGATAATCCTCACTTCCTTCCCACTGCCACCCGCTTAAATGGGGATGTCGTCCAGTTAAAACGGTGTTTATCACTGCGCTTGGAAAAGGATCATCAACGTGTTGCAACAAGATCGCTATTTTTTTGGCTATTACTCGTTGCGATAATTTACTGATAATTTGGCCATCCAGATAAATATTCCCTTTATCTGGCTGAGTTAACCCTGACAAAGTATGCAGTAATAAAGTCTTACCCACACCATTACGACCGAGCACAGCCCAACATTCACCTGGGTTCATGGCAACAACAAAATCCTGCAGTAATACTTTATTGTCTATGGCAGTAGTAATAACTCGTGCTTCTAAACTTGTCACCGCTGATAGCCTCTCAACAACAAATATAAAAATAGCGGCGCGCCGATAAGTGCAATAATAACGCCAACCGGTAATTCTTCAGGTGCGATTACCGTCCGAGCAACCGCATCAGCGATGGTTAACAAACTGCCTCCTAACAATACTGCACCTGGGATCAAATAACGATGATCACGACCGCCTAAAGCACGAATCATGTGTGGCACAATTAATCCTATAAAACCTATCGTTCCAGCAATACTCACTGCGGTAGCGGTTAATAAAGCGCTTAAGAAATACAACTTAAAACTTAATTTTTGATAATTTACTCCTAGGCTTTTTGCTTGTTTCTCGCCGTAGCTAAACACATTTAATTGCCGTGACCATAACAAACTGCAAAAAATTCCAAATAATAAAACTATCAAAGCTAACCAAGGAAATTTATCATAGGTTATATCACCCAATAACCAAAACAACATTCCGTGTAAGGCCCGATCAGGACTCACTGTCAAGATAAGGCTAATGATGGCAGAAAAACCTGAAGCAACAATCACACCGATGAGCAATAAACGCGTTGACGACCAAACTCCCGAACTACGAGCAAGAACAAATACTAATAAAATTGCTAATAAAGCCCCGACTATTGCGCCGCCTGTTTGCCAGATAGCAGCCATACCTAAACCCATCATCGTGAGTGTCACCACTGCTGCACCGCCTGAAATCCCTAAGATATAAGGATCAGCTAAAGGATTACAGAGTAACACCTGCAATAGAACCCCAGCTAATGCCAATAGCCCTCCGGTAATAAAAGCGGTGGCAACTCGAGGAAAACGTAGTAATACTATGATTTGATGATAAAAATTTTGTTGCTGCCACAAAATATTATAAAAATGTGTGAGAGGGATTGCTACAGTGCCACATTTGAGCGCCATTAATAAGCTGAGGATACTCAATAAAAATAAACTAATTAATAGATTACGTGGTTTTACCATGGATGCAGAGCTTGGTTTCATCATCTTCTTCATTCCGTCTCATTAAAAGTTGGGCTGTTCTTTTCAACTCACAGATCTGTTAATCCTTAAATCAAGTATCCCCTTCTCTCACACGCTTTTTGTGGGAGAGAAAGTTAGGATGAGGGGAAAGAGAATTTTGCAAGTGCATTCATTATAGATTCTGCGCTATTCTTTATCCCCCTTACCCTGCCCTCTCCCCGAGAAAAGAACTGGGGCAGAGCGAAAGCAATGAAGAAATTGTTGGATAGAGTGTTTTTTTACGAAGCCCAGCCAACTTTAAATTTACAGAAAAATCATTTTAACCTACATTCTAAAGTAGAAGAGAGATTCAGCAAAATTTCTTGTAAAAATCTGCCTATAGCCTTGCTGACAGTAGTAGCTTTATGAAACAATAAGCTAATATCAATTTATAGAGGTTTGGTGTGATCGACATACATGGTTTTAGGCTTAATGTCGGTATTATTCTTGCAAATGAAGAAGGGCAGTTACTGTGGGCACGACGGATTGGCCAAAACGCCTGGCAATTTCCGCAGGGCGGTATCAAACAAAGTGAGACCCCCGAGCAAGCGTTGTATCGTGAATTGGCTGAAGAAGTGGGACTTGATATCAACGATGTTGAGGTATTAGGCTGCACGCAAGGTTGGCTACGTTATCGTTTGCCAAGACGTTTTATTAGAACTCATTGTAGACCTCTTTGTATCGGTCAAAAGCAAAAATGGTTTATGCTACGTTTGTTAAGTAATGATGCCAAGGTACGGTTAGATATGGGAACAACACCCGAATTTGATAGTTGGCGCTGGATAAACTATTGGGAACCTGTTCAGGAAGTGGTTGCCTTCAAACGTAAAGTTTATCAACGTGCGTTAGAGGAACTTGCGCCATTGGTATATTTCAACCCTTCTAACTAGAGGCTGTTTACAATTCGCTAGGCGCTACACCCAGCATAGTAGAATTGTAAACAACCCCTAATAAAAAATTCATTTATATTTATCTTACGTTAACACGATTCGCAACCGGCGATAGTCGTGGGGATAGTGCTGGATGTTAAATACACTGCGGCGAATTGTACAAGAAATAAATACAGCTCATGATTTTGGTGATGCGCTGCAGACGCTCGTCAAGCGCATTCGTGAAGCAGTGGAAACCCAAGCTTGCAGTGTTTTCCTTATCGATCAACAAAAAAGAGAATATGTCTTAATGGCGACGGATGGATTAAATCCGGAGGCTGTTGGAAAGTTACGTTTAAAATTTGAGGAAGGTTTGATTGGATTTATTGGTGAACGCGAAGAGCCAATTAATCTTGAAGATGCACCTTCTCATCCTAATTTCTGTTATTGCCCTGAGATTGGCGAAGAGCGATTTAAAGCTTTTCTCGGCGTACCTATCATTCACCATCGTGAGTTATTTGGCGTATTAGTTATTCAGCAAGAAGAACGCCGGCGCTTTGGCGAAAATGAAGAAGCCTTTTTAATCACCATGTCGGCTCAATTGGCTGGTATTATCGCTCATGCCGATGCTACTGGAGCTATCTCAGCTCTTTTTAACTTTACGATCAACGGTAAGCAGCAAGATATTTGTCTAGAAGGTATTCAAAGCGCCCCGGGTGTTGGTATTGGTACCGCTGTTATAGTCTATCCTCCAGCTGATTTAGATGCTGTTCCTGACCGCACAATGACTGATATCGAGCCGGAGATACTTTTATTTAATGGTGCTCTGGAAGCGGCTCGACAAGAAATAAGAGCATTAAAAGAACGCTTAGTCAGTTGGCCGACCCAAGAACAAGCTTTATTCGATGTTTATCTACAGATTTTATCTGATGATAGCCTTGGACTTGAGGTTTGCCACGAAATTCAACAAGGGCAATGGGCACAAGGTGCTTTACGTAAAGTCATCATACGGCATGTACGACAATTTGAAGCTCTGGAAGACCCTTATCTGCGTGAACGAGCAGCCGACATTCGAGACCTGGGCCGACGTGTACTTTCTCATTTACAAGAGCGGCAACAAAATATTCTCTCCTATCCTGAACAAACCATTTTAATTGGTGAAGAAGTTTCTCCTGCTGCTATTGCTGAAGTTCCTGAAGGGCGATTAGCTGGCGTCGTCTCAGTCCGTGGGTCAAGTAATTCACATGTGGCGATTTTGGCGCGTGCGTTAGGTATCCCTACTGTTATGGGAGTTGATGGTTTAGCTATTCAAAAAAATTCTTTTGAAGGCTGCGAAGTCATCGTTGATGGATATTATGGCCAAGTCTATATTTCACCTTCGGCAGAATTACGTCGTGAATTTATTACTCTTGCAGCAGAAGAAAGCGAACTTGATACCAGTCTAGAAGATTTACATGGCCAACCGGCCGTTACCCCTGACGGCCATATGATTGCAATGTTTGTTAATACCGGATTACCAGCGGATGCCGGTCTATCACTTAGCGCAGGCGCTGAAGGTGTCGGCTTATATCGAACTGAAGTCCCCTTTATGATTCGGGACCATTTTCCAGCCGAAGAAGAGCAACGAATTATTTATCGCCAACTGCTTAATGCTTTTGCACCACGACCAGTTATCATGCGCACCTTGGATATTGGTGGTGATAAATCCCTGTCCTATTTTCCGGTGAAAGAAGATAACCCCTTTCTGGGTTGGCGTGGCATGCGAATTACTCTTGACCATCCTGAAGTATTTTTAGTGCAATTGCGTGCCATGCTTAAAGCCAGTATGGGCTTCGATAATTTGCGCATTATGTTGCCAATGATTTCTTCAGTCACTGAGCTAGACGATGCCTTAGTCTTATTTGAACAAGCTTATCAAGAAGTGATTGATGAAGGCATTGAGATTGTACGTCCACCGATTGGTGTCATGATCGAGGTTCCATCGGCAGTATATCAAGTGCGAAGTTTAGCTCGCCGAGTTGATTTTCTCTCGGTTGGCACTAACGACTTAACGCAATATTTATTAGCCGTCGATCGCAATAATGCTCGGGTGGCACAGCTTTATAATTGTTTGCACCCTGCTGTGATTCATGCATTGGTGCAAATAATTGATGGTGTTCGAATGGAAGGTAAAAAAGTTAGTATCTGTGGTGAAATGGCGAGCGACCCAGTCGCTGTTATCCTATTGTTAGGCATGGGCTTTCATGCTTTGAGTATGAGTTCAGTTGCTTTGCCGAGAATAAAATGGGTTATTCGCAGCATTCCATTTTCACGTGCTCGCGAACTATTAGACGATGTTTTATTGATGGAAGACCCCATTCGTATTCGTTTTCATTTAGAACAAGCTTTAGAACAAGCCGGTTTAGGTGGATTAATTAGAGCAGGAAAATAGCTTTAAATGTAGGTTGGGTTCCGTTTTTTGAACCCAACAAACTAACATTTCAGTTTCAGACTGTTTGTCTTAGCCCATTTATATTTAAAGTCTCAGTCTCATTAGACTCGTCATCTTCTGCCTTGTTTGCAAAAAATGCATAGTATGCAGTTGCTGCTAATGGTACAGCAACACAACCTAAAGCAGCTCCTCCTACCGTTGTCCCTACTGTAAGAGAAACACTTAAGGGAGCAGCGTCACTAACCCACACAATCATGTCTACCGCCAATCCAAGAAAAGCACCTATTACTCCGCCCTTGGTCGCAACTATCGAAAATTTCAAACCTGGCTCCACATAAGTCTCACATAAACTATCATCATCGCTACTATCTTCGCTATTATCATCGCTACTATCTTCGCTACTATCTTCGCTATTATCATCACTACTATCTTCACTATCCTCATCGCTACTATCTTCACTATTCTGATTATCATGAATACTATTATTATCTCTAGGCATTTCGCACCCCTAAAATTTTAAGGAAATAAACTTAAGCAAGTTAGTTTTAAAAGGAATTTAACTGCTAACAAGCCTACGCATTAAATGTATCAAAATGATACAGCGCATAGATTTTATATTAAACTTCAATTTAGTACAATAATTTACCTGTATCAGATAAGTCCCAATATGTCTTAAAACGAGATTCCTCTCATTAAATGGTTGCTATACCTTAAAACAAAGTACTCAACATGCTTGCCTCATACGATTTTACCTGCTGATTAAGTTGCAAATGGGTAATTAAATCTGGATTAGCAATAAAGGGTCTACCAAAAGCAATCAAATCAAAGCTATTTTTTTGTATTCCGGTTCCCGCCTCTTCAAAAGAGTAGCCACCACAAGCAATCACTGTACCGTGATAATAGGTGCGAATGAATTCTGTCATTGTTTTATCATCTAATTCGGCAAATTTTACGTGATCATCAAAATTGCCTGTATGAATATAGGCTAATGGCAAATGATTCAGTTGTGTCAATAGATATTCAAAATTAGCAGCATCGCGCTTTTCACCGACAATCTCATTTAAGTAGGCTCCTGGTGATATACGCAAACCAACCCGATGAAAGCCAATCGCTGCACCACATGCTTGGATAACTTCTAGGGCGAAACGTGCCATATTTGCCGGTGTACCACCATAATTATCCTCCCGTAAATTAGTTGAATAATGCAGAAATTGATCAATGAGATAACCGTTAGCGCCATGAATTTCCACACCATCAAATCCTGCAGTTATGGCATTATTAGCAGCTAAAGCATAGCTGGCAATTAAGTCGGTAATTTCATCGACAGTTACAGCTCGAGACTTGTCATAATACAACCCATTTGCTTGTTTAACTCCACCGGACATTGTTGTTTCAGATGCGGAAATTGGTAACTCTCCATTTAAAAAATGCGGATGCGAAACTCGGCCTACATGCCATATTTGCAAGAAAATTAAGCCATTATTTTGATGAACAGCATCAGTCACTCTTTTCCAACCATCAATATGAGCCTTAGTAAAGATGCCAGGAACATTACTATAACCACGCGCATCAGGACGAATAATGGTTCCTTCGGTAACAATGAGTCCAGCTGACGCGCGCCTAGAATAATAATCCACCATTTCTTGAGTGGGACTTAAGTCATTATTCGCCATATTACGGGTCATAGGCGCCATAATGATGCGATTTTTTAATACCATGTTGTCACTTAAGCGAAAGCCTGTTAATAAATCTTTGTTGGGCATGAGTTTCTCCTACTTTATATCTATATATCGCAATTTTACGATTAATTGTTTTAAAATTTTTTACAGCAGTTTATTAAGTTCTTTTATAAAAGCTTTTATAGTTTCTCTATTGAGCCTACAGTAAGTCCACTGACCTCGTCGTTCCATTACGACAAGACCCGCCTGATGCAATTGCAACAGATATTGAGACACCGTCGATTGCGACAAGCCCGTTTTCTCTTCAATTAAGCCAACACAAACACCATCTTTTTTTATATCGCAATGAGAGGAAACGAAATTCTCTCCAGGTTCTTTGAGCCATTGAAGAATTTTAAAACGCTTTTCGTTAGCCAATGCTTTTAATATATTTTGTATGTCCATAAATAAAATTATATCGGAAATTTGCGATATGTCAATATGGTGATCACCTAGTTAAATAGTGAGATTTATTATTGAATACTTTGTCGATATTTATTTGAACTCTTTGCAAGAGGCTATTTTCAATCTATAGCGTGGTTGATTTTAAAAATTTTGATTTATTTCTAGGTGCGGGAACAAAACAAGGCAAAGCTTGCTCAATGTGAGCTAAATTAAGACATAAAAAAAGAACGCCGAGCATTTTATTATAGTTATTATCAGCCCTAAGCGTTCTTAGGCGGCTAATCTAACAGATTTAATTTTGAAAAAATATAAGAAAAGCGCCTGACTTTGCAAATGAATTTCACCCAGATGCCGCTGTCATTTTCATTGCTCTTAACAATGAAATTCCGCACCATAAAAATTTCTCAGCTTATTTAACATGAGGTCAGCATTTGCTTGTTTTGCCAAGTTTGACTGTAAGTCAGTGGTCCACTGGAACGTATTCATATTTGCTAACACTAAAATACGATAATCGTTATTCACTGGATAGCAGGCTAAAAGCCATGGATAATCAATAATACCTAGTTGTTTGGTGGCTATAATCAACTTAGCAAATTCATCTTTAGTGACAAGAGAACCTGTCTTGGGATCAATTCTAAAATAACTCGCACCTTGTTCTAAGACATTTTTAATCGATGGGTCAGCCATCAAGATCCCTGGTAAAGTAAAACCTGATTCAATATAAAAGTCACGAGTCGAAAGAGCTTTCGTAGCAGGGTTAACTAACCAAGGTAATAAAGACATGCCTTGTACATTACTTATTGGAAGATTTAAAAAAGCCAATACTGTTGGTTTAATATCGATTAATGAAACTCCCTCCCCTGCCCGACCCGGTTTAAATTTTATCTGCTCACCAAATTCTCGTATTGAAAACAGGATATGATATTGGGTTAAATTCAAAATATCTGTGCCATGCCCAAAGGTCGGCTCAATTAAGTTTTGCAGAGCAAATGGTGGAAGTTTGGCATTACCCGCTTCGTAACCTTCTTTACTTGTTACCCGTTCATTAGCAAAACCCCAGCTATTGCCATGATCAGAAATCACGAAAACTAAGCTATTATTTAACAATTTTTTTTGCCGCAATATCTGCATGAATTGAGCAAATTCTCGATCAACACGCTTCACTGCAACTTTATAATAGAATTCATCTCGAAGACCTGGCTTTAATTTAACGCTTCTATTGCTAGCCCAGACATAAGGCCAATGGCTTAAGGTAAAATGGGTAGCAAGAAATAATGGACGTTGGGGTGTTTTAGTTAAGGCTGCAGAAATATAATGTAAAAAAGTACTAGGATAATAGGTCGTCGCCACGCCACGGTTGGAATAGCTATAAGGAAAAAGCCAATAACCCCAACACGTATTCACGATCAAATTAGAAAGAGGAAAATCGTTAAATGTCCCCAAGACAAAATCATTAAATCCAGTCTGAGGTCCAATGATTTTATCAAAGCCCAAAGCTGTCGATATTGGATTAAAGCGCCGATCATCGGTCGCAAAAATAGTGGTATAACCAGCATGCTTTAACTCATTTGCTAAAGTATGAGTAGCATTAATTTTTGCTGAATCAAGCAATTCTAACCGAACTCCATTTAATTTTGGATCTTGCCCCGTTAATATACTCAACCAAGCAGGAAAAGTTCGTGCTAGCGGAGTAAACGCATTGGGGAAAATAACCGCCTGTTGCAGAAATTGATCCAGATGCGGTGTTAACAAAACTTTTGAGTTTTCAAAGCCGATATAATCAGGCCGCAAAGAATCGATACCAATAATAATGATATTCGGCTGTTTTGATGCTTTAATCGGATAAAAATTATAAAAATAATTAATCGCTATACCGATAACAACGAATAGCCCAACGAATGAAGCCAGAGCAATTCGTTTGCCAGTTCGGCTAATGCTTATTACCAGTTGAATAATCGCTAAAATAAACGCTACTAATAAAAATAAACTTACTATTACCAAAGCAATTTTAGCGAGAAATAGTATAATTGCTGGCGTGCTGAGCGGTAATGCAAAGATCGACCACGGGAAAAAAACCTGATTAGCAATAAGTACCGCACAATTACTGAGTAGCCATAATCCAATACCCAGCCGTAAAGCGGCTTTCTCTGTCAAATTAAACCGTTGGCTGATAAGGATAGCCACACTACCCACAATAATTAGAAAAACAAAATGAATAAATAGTTGAGCAAAGATAAAATAAATAAAACTACCCATAATAATCCATGAATGAAAAACTTCATCGGAAAATTCAACATAAATACTTTGCAGTGGAATAGGATGGATAATGTGCATGAATCCAGCTAACATTTGTAATAAAAATAAAACAAGTGTTAGTTTTCCTAAGGTTAAAAATATTCGTTGGGTGAGATTAATTTTATGGGTTTGTGTTGGCATAGATTCGAATTTACGTATAAAAAATAAAAATTCCTGCGACGAGCCGCTTAGTGAGACGATACCTGACTAGTGATAAAAATTCCAGAAAGATAGTAGAAATCTCAACAGTCCCTAAGTTCTCCATAACTTAGAGTATGGTTAGAATGTTAAGACTTAAAGGTACAAAATCCTTATGCAAATCTTAGGTATAGAATCCTCTTGTGACGAAACTGGTGTTGCTATTTACGGCAGCGACGGTCTACTGGCTAACACCCTACATAGTCAAATTGATTTACATGCTGATTACGGAGGTGTAGTACCCGAATTAGCCTCGCGTGACCATATTCAAAAACTGCTACCTTTAACTCGAGAAGCATTACGTCAAGCAAAACTTTCACTAGCAGACATTGATGGCATCGCTTATACCGCAGGACCTGGCTTAATGGGTGCTTTATTGGTAGGCGCAGCTTTTGGTCGAAGTCTTGGATTTGCACTTAATAAACCAACTATTGCTATTCATCATCTCGAGGCACACATCTTAGCTCCCTTGCTTGAAACCCCAGCGCCAAGCTTTCCCTTTCTAGCTTTGCTGGTCTCAGGCGGTCATACGCTATTAATCCATATTCATGCGCTTGGCCATTATCAAATTTTGGGGGAAACACTGGATGATGCGGTGGGAGAAGCTTTTGATAAAACTGCTAAATTATTAGGTTTAGCGTACCCTGGCGGTGCTGCTTTGGCTAAGCTTGCTGAACAAGGCGACCCCAAACGCTTTTATTTTCCTCGTCCCATGCTTGGTAGACCTGGGCTTGATTTTAGTTTTAGTGGTTTAAAAACCCATGCCAGGCAAGTGCTGCAAACAAATTTTCTGGATGCTCAGACCAAAGCTGATATAGCGCGCGCATTTGAAGAAGCAGTCGTAACAACATTAACGATGAAATGTAAGCGTGCTTGTAAACAAACCGGTTTAAAGCAATTGGTAATAGCGGGGGGGGTGGGTGCAAACCAACGCTTGCGGAATTATTTAGCTATTGAAATTGCCAATATAGATGGTGAGGTATTTTTTCCACGATTTGAGTTTTGTACGGATAATGCTGCGATGGTCGCTTTTGCCGGTTTTCATCGCTTGAGTGCCGGTCAAACTGATACCTTAGAAATTAAAGTTGATCCGCGCTGGCCCATTGAATCGCTGCTGCCTTGTGTAAAGAATGTACCATAAAGAGCATGAATACCTAAAATTATGGACAATTATTATTTAGACTTGCTTCTTGATTTTATTTGAATGAGTAAGATGTATAACTTTTTAACGAAATTCGTTCAAAATTTGCCTAATTGCTGTTAACATAACCCATCTTGTTTTTAATCTCAAAATTAAGGAGGCCTTGTGTTTTTTCACTTAGAATTTTTACGCTACATATCAGAGCTAAATGATGCTGATGCTAACGAGAGCCATCCGTCTTCAACCCAATTATCTTATCACAATGAAGGATTCACAACTTCTGTATCAGGGTTAACAGCACCAAATGCACTTGAAGAAAACGGGGGTCATCTACCAATCGTTCCTTTTTATCAGCATCAGAACGTTCCTTCTCCTCAAAGTCTGCAAGAGGATAATCGACGAGCACTATCAATTCACTCCTATGAAGGATTTCCAATTTCTAGATCATCGTTATTTTTTCAACCACAAGTGCTTACAGAAACCACACGCACAATAGAAACAGACTCTACACATGAAATAAGAATCGATAATTGCGTCATTGAAACTCAAAATGAAACAACTACAATTTACGCTTACGTGTTTATGCCAACGGATAATGATAGACAAATTTTAGATAGCATTTTACCAAGTAACACAAAAACATTAATTCTTTATAACTTTAATCGAGAGTGGCTGAAATTTATAAATATAGAGAAACTAGGACAGTTAGAGGAGATCACCTCATATTGTGGAACAAATACGCTTGAACCTGCTCTTAAAGATCGCCTAACAAATTGTCAGAAAATAGATTCTGTTCCTCTTAAAATTGATCCTGATAACTCCGTCAAACCCCCGTTGACTCTAAACCGTTTTCAACAAGAAACCACCGAAATAACCAAAAAAAGAAAGCATGTAGCTATTGAACAAATTGTTACAGAACCAAATCGGGTTGTCTATAATCGAAAAAATAATACCCATACAAAAACTTCGTATCGTAGTAAAAAATCGCAATTTAATCCAGAAGACTACTCCGATACTTCTAATAATCTAAGATCCCCACACCTGTCGTCTCCAGGTAGAAGATGAACGAAAAGATAAATCCTATGCGCCAATTCTTTTTTCAGTACCGGCGCGGATACGTTGAAAATTATCTTGGTGTCGCCATACGACCAAAAAGGAGATAATCAACAAAGGAATAAAATAACCATATTGGCTAGTTATCCAGGGACTGAGAAGAGTCGCCACACCAATCGCCGCGCAGCTTGCATAAGCTACGTAGCGACTAATTAGCGCAACAACTCCCCAAACGATAATAGCCACTAAACCCAAAACAAAAGAAATTCCAAACATTGCGCCTATACCTGTCGCTACGCCCTTCCCCCCTTGGAAATTAAAAAACAAAGGGTAAAGATGACCCAGCAAAGCGGCTAGTGCCACTAAACCCAAAGCAAAATTATTCACGCCTAGTATATGTGCCAAAAATACCGGAATAAATCCTTTTAGAGCATCGCCCAACAAAACAATGATAGCCGCTTGCTTGCCACCAATACGCAATACATTAGTGGCACCGGGATTACCTGAGCCTTGGGTACGTGGATCAGGCAACCCCATTATTTTACAAACAATTATTGCACTTGAAAGCGAACCTAATAAATAAGCAATAATAAGAAAAATAGGTAATACGATAAACATATAGTCTCCTAATTAAATAATATCTGTCATTCCAGCGGAAGCTGGAATCCAGTGAAATAAATGCTCCCCTCTGGATCCCAGCTTGCGCTGGGATGACAGATGATTTCCATCGCTTAACGTATAAGACATTATTTTCTTTTCTGACTAGGGTGTCCAGCGCAATTTTCGGCTATACTCGGCTAACTAGGAAAAGGAACAAAACATTTTATGACGAATAATGCAAAAAACAACTGGTTGATATGGATCGACCTGGAAATGACCGGTCTAGACCCAGACAATGATCGAATTATTGAAATTGCGACCATTGTAACCGATGGCTATTTGGAAATTATTGCAGAAGGCCCTAATTTAGTTATTCACCAGACAGACGATATTCTCCTCAAAATGGATGAATGGTGCACTAAACAACATGGAAACTCCGGCTTAACCGAACGCGTTCGAGCTAGTACCATCACCGAAGCGCAAGCGGAGAATGCAACCATTCAATTTTTGCAAGAATACATTGAACCCAGCAAATCACCTATGTGTGGTAATAGCATTTGCCAAGATCGTCGTTTTCTCTATCGTTATATGCCGCAATTAGAGAAGTTTTTTCATTATCGTAATCTCGATGTTAGTTCTGTCAAAGAGCTTGCACGGCGCTGGAAACCTGAGAGTTTAAAAGGTCTTAAAAAAGACTCCAAACATTTAGCCTTAGAGGATATCCGTGATTCGATTATTGAATTAAGACATTATCGGGATAATTTTTTTAAAATCATCCCTAACGACAAAAAATAGGTAGTGGATTAGGTGCGTTTAATTAGACTTTTGCGCCATTCACAGTCACTTCTGTTTGCCAGGCTTTGCCACTCACATCAGTGACAACAACTTTATAATTGCCTACGGCTAATTGTATTGGATGTAGCGGCACAAGTTGAACAGTAGATAAACTCCCTAATGGCAAAACAAGTGCATAAGCATTTCCGTGAGCTTTCACAATATAATGGTTATGTATTTGAGTAGGCGATAATTGCCGTAGTTGCTCATCATAGTTCAGGATTGTTTGGTTTTGCGAATCTTTTATCGCTACTCCTACAATAAATGCACCATAGGTTTCTGGCGCTTGACTACTATATAACGTTAACAAAAGTAGTCCCGTTTTTTGCAATTGAGCATGAAGTTTTACATCAACTCCTATCGCAGGATTATGAAATGGACCATACACTCCGCCAACTATTAATTGATTGGTAAAAAGTGCAAATGCGAGAGTAATGCTACTTAAGATAATTGCATAACGCTTTGCCACACTATAAGGATGTACAAATAAAAATTCCGGCGAAAGAAAAATACCAAACCAGCGATGTCTGAGTAAATGGGGAAACCGTTTGATCAATAGGCTATCGATTGAATAAGGTCCACCGCCTGCTAAAAACAAACAAATTCCTAGCCCTATTCCAAAAGTGGCGACAGTCCATTCATCTAAACAGGTAGAACCTAACCAACCCGCCACCAACATTAAATTCACAAAAAGTAGTGCTAATACCAATCCTAGCACTCGAGTCATTAACCCTAAAAACAATAAAATTCCTACAGTGAATTCTAAAAAAGTAAAAGACCACAAAAAAGTTAACATCGCATGGGGGTGAAGTATTACATAATTTAAAAAAGCTTTAATCCAAAAAGCATGAGGCAAAAAATGCACCAGCTTATTGCCTTCAAATAGTGGGGAATGGGGATTTAGAGCTTCTGGTTTAAGCACCAATCGACGCCATGCAGCCGAGAACAAAATCCAAGCCCCCACCCAGCGTAACGGCATCAAAAATAATCCGGCTATTTGCGGCTTGATACTAGGCGTATTTTTATGTTGAAAAGTCATTAGAAATTACCTTCACGAAATTGAAGAATCACGAACTTCTTTCGAATCCTAATCCTAAGAGCAGCTAATGATAGCTAGGTGTTTCTAGCTATCTCTCGTTATCTCTCGTTTATATTCAAAGTTAGTGGTTCTATTTTCCCTCTTTGCTGATTCAAAGCCCAGACAACATGCTCTTTAACAAGCTCTGAAGGATATTGCATTCTTCGCTCTAAAGCAGCTTGAATAGTAAGATCAAACGGAGCATTACCTAAAGCAACGGCAATATTACGCAACCAACCTTCATAACCAACACGACGAATGGCGGAACCTTCAGTGTAGCGATTAAAATCATTTTCATCCCACGCAAATAATTCTATTAATTTGGCCTGATCCAGCTGGTGACGAGAATGAAAAGCTATTTCAGCAGTGGTTTTAGCATACTTATTCCAAGGACACACCAATTGGCAATCATCACAACCATAAATGCGATTGCCAATTAACGGTCGCAAATTTTCTGGAATTGAACCACGTAATTCTATCGTATGATAAGAAATACAACGACGAGCATCTAATTGATAGGGGCCGATGATCGCTTGCGTCGGACAAACGTCAATGCACGCATGACAAGTACCGCAATGTTGACTGGCTTTTTCATCAATGGGCAAGGGTAAATCCGTATAAATTGACCCTAAAAAAAACCAAGAGCCTGCTTTTGCGTTAATTAATAGGGTATGTTTTCCTTGCCAACCAAGACCCGCTTTTTCTGCCAATGGTTTCTCTAACACTGGGGCACTATCGCAAAAAACACGATAATTAAAGGAACCTACATGGTTTTGAATTTTTTGCGCTAGTTTTTCACACCGTTTGCGAATTAATTTATGATAATCACGTCCTAATGCATAGCGAGAAATGTAAGCACGGAAACGATCTTTCAGCGTTGCAACCATTGCGGTATTTGGCGGTAAGTAATCCATCCGCAGAGAAATAGCACGAATAGTGCCTGGTATCAGTTCACTGGGTCGGCTACGTTTAGTACCATGACTAGCCATATACGTCATTTCACCATGATGCCCTTTGCTTAACCAAGCATTCAAATGTTCCTCTGCCTCAGGTAAATGAGTATCGGTAATGCCTACTTGTTGAAAACCTAGTTCATTTCCCCACAGCTTTATTTTTTTGGCGAGTTCAGCAAAGTCTAATTTGTCATATTCAGCGATCGACATTTTTGCTCACTACTGTCTAATTTTTCTAATGGGTTTCTGACCATGTTTCTTTAATAGCTTTTAAATCAGGGGGCGGGTAGTTTTTATAATCGACTAATGTCATCATTCCCGCAGCTTGATGATAAATCATATGACAATGAAGCAACCAATTGCCGGGATTATTCGCATCAAACTGCACAGTAACGCTAGTGCCTGGGAAAACCAATACCGTATCGCGTAAAGGACCATTGTTAACGGGGATACCATTAATTTTTGTGACTTCAAAGACATGACCATGAATATGCATGGGATGCGACATCCCCGTTAAATTCGCAAACACAATTTCAACGCGTTGATTTTGATTGACCATTAACGGCGTAATGTCTGGCCATACTTGGTCGTTAATTTTCCAAACATAGCTTATCATATTACCTTGAAGGTTCACCTTCAGTGTATTATTAATAGGTTTTTTTACTAAGGGAGAAAGCGATTTCAGTCGTAATTCTTGCGTGTAATTCATCGCGCCTGCGGTAGTTTTCGCTGTTTGGCTTAATATTGGGATTTTGGCATGCGGTGTTGCTAAGATAAGCCCAGTCTGCATAGCAGTTCCTTCACCTTGTGCCAGAATGGGATAAGCTCCTTCTCCAGGTGGAATTGTCACCAGAATATCCATTCGCTGACCCACCCCCAATTGAAATGTCGAACCTTGCAGTGGTTCAATACGTTCGCCATCTGCAGCGATAGCTTCTCCAGTCAATTTTCCTGTATTCACATAAAAATTTGTCATGGCTGCACCATCAATAACCCGCAGCCGGATTTTCTGCCCAGGTTGTACAGGTACGATATTAGGAGAGTCCAACGTTTGATAATTTGTTAAAAAAGCATCATATTTAACATCAGTTAAATCTGCTTTATCTGACATATTCATATGCTGCATTGAGTGTTTATGGTCTTCTTGCATCATGTGCATGTGTGGCATTGCATTGGATTGACTTGATGGTGTTTGCAATTCATGCAAAATAGTTTCAGGTTTTTTTTGAGTAAAATCGGTCAAAAACATTGTGACATTTTTCGCATTACTTTTATCATGTGGATTAATAATAATAAGTGGTGCAGATAAAAGTTGTTGTATTTGTAGGCCATAATGCGAATGCATCCAATAAGTGCCTGACTGCAAAAGTTTAAAGTAGTAATGATATTCACCACCCGGAGGAATAGGTGGTTGCGTAATATAAGGAACACCATCTTGATTGTTTGGCACAATTAAACCATGCCAATGAATAACTGTCGGAGTATTGGTGGTATTTTTTACGATAGCATTAAAATATTGCCCTTTTTCTCCAATAAACCCCCAGGTTCCATCAGGCTGTTCTATACGATAAACTTCGGCTGGTTTATGATTGACAATAATTTTGTATTTTTTCACCAGCAAAATAAGTGGTTTCTGTGGATTTTTATCTAAAGTCAAAGGCTTGGTGTTCGCTGCATTAGCAAATGTCACCAAGCCTATAAAACTAATAATTACGATGGAAAACCACTGTAAGATGCGCATAAATAATTTCTTCACATTTAGAAATGCCGCATTTCGCTCCAGCGACTAACTACCTATAGCATACGATTTCAAACGCTGGGAAAATTGATGTAAGGATTCAATACCCGTTGCTTCTGCTTGTCGGCACCACTCTTGCAATGCTTCTAATAATTCCTTTTGTGTCGCCGTCGAACGAGACCAAATCGCCTGTAAGTGTAAACGATAATGATAAACTTGTTGCAAAACTTGATATTTTTCTAACAACTGTGACAAACGTTTTTTACCGCTTTCATCAACCAATGAAGATTCACGCACTAATAATGTCTTTGCCTGATTAAATAAACGACGCCCTGCTTCACCTGCGCGCTTTCGCTCAATACGTAACACCGGCACAATCACTTCACGACTATAGCGAGACATGATTTGCAAATTATTACTGACAATAGCGGCAATCGTTTCATTGTCAAAGGTTGTTTTTCCTAAAACACTATGTAACTTAGGTGGTACTTTAAAAACTTTTGCTAAACCTAAGCGTTGTAAATTACTAATATAAAACCATCCTAAATCAAACTCATACCATTTTACCGACATCTTTGCAGACGACGGAAACGTATGATGATTATTATGTAACTCTTCTCCACCTATTATAATTCCCCAAGGAACAATATTACGAGCTGCTTCAGGAGTTTCAAAATTGCGATAGCCCCATGCATGACCCACAGCATTAATAAATCCTGCACCAAAAAATGGCATCCATACCATTTGAGTACCCCAAATGGAAATTCCTGGCAAACCAAATAAAACTAAATCGATCACAGCCATCAGAGAAATGCCCAACCAAGAAAAGCGACTATACACATTGCGCTCTACCCAATCATTGGGGGTACCACGACCATAACGTTGTATGGTTTCAAGATTTTTTGATTCAGCACGATAAAGTTCCGTTCCACGCCACATGACTGTACCTAAGCCATAAATTCGAGGACTATGAGGATCGCCTGCAGTTTCACATTTATCATGATGTTTTCGATGAATAGCAACCCATTCTTTAGTAACCATGCCGGTGGTCAACCATAACCAAAATCGAAAGAAATGACTAATGATAGGATGCAGAGCCAAACCCTTGTGAGATTGGCAGCGATGTAAATAAATCGTTACGCTCGCAATCGTGATATGAGTCATAATTAATAGAGCGATAATATCGCCCCACCAAGATAAATTAAGTAAACCAAAGAGCATAGAAGTTGCCTCATATTTGAAAGTTAATAGTGAGTACAAAACCAATTCCTTTGTACTAGGCTATGGAGGATACGTTAGATTATACTATGTTCTAATATAATTAGCTTGTTCTTTTTTTGAGCAATTGAGGGCCAATGCCTGAATTACCTGAAGTCGAAACAACACGTCGTGGGTTAGAGCGATACCTCATTAATCAAACCATTACTAAGATTATCGTTCGTGAACACCGTCTGCGCTGGCCAGTACCAAATGAACTAATGCAAGCTGAGCAACAAAATGTTACCGCACTGACACGACGGGGTAAATATCTTATTTTACATACTAACATCGGTGCTGCCATTATTCATCTAGGAATGTCCGGTTGTTTACGTGTGAGCGCCGAAGTGACACCGCCACAAAAGCATGATCATATCGATATTTCATTTAGCAATAACATGTTTCTACGCTTTAGCGATCCTCGGCGTTTTGGCTGTTGCCTTTGGACAGCAGATAACCCTCTTTTGCATCATTTGTTAATTCATCTGGGGCCAGAGCCGTTAATGGATAATTTTAATGCAAACTATCTCTATCAACGAACTCGTAACACCAAACGCGCTATTAAAGAAGTCATTATGGATAGCCATATCGTGGTAGGTGTGGGGAATATTTATGCCGCAGAATCTTTATTTCGCGCTGGCATTCATCCTTTGCAAGCAGCAAATACGATTTCCTCTGCCCGGTATAAAAAATTAATTACTGCGATAAAAGATATACTTTCTCACGCTATTGAGCGTGGCGGAACCACTCTACGGGATTTTTTAAACAGTGATGGAAAACCAGGGTATTTTAAACAAGAGCTACAAGTGTATGGCCGTGCCGGTGAATTATGTCGCATTTGCGGCAAGAAGTTACTTTTAATACGGCAACAAAACCGAGCAACAGTCTATTGCCCACTGTGTCAGAAGTAATGGGTTTTGCTTTTTAATTATTGCCCGGTACGAAGATCAGTTATACTAGACTTTCTTTTCTTTGAACAACCTACACCTCTCGCAGATGAGTTTTCGGAATTTTAACTATCAGATTGCGAGAGGTTGAAATGTTCTGAATGAGAAAAAGCCCAGGTGTAGCTGTCCTACATTGAGCTTTTTCGATTGAAGAACGTTTTAAGGTCGACGCAAGATGACAATTAAAAACCGAAAACTCATCTGTGAGAGGTATACAATATGCAAAATGATCTTTTTTTACGTGCGTTACGACGACAACCGGTTGAAAAAACTCCGGTTTGGATTATGCGCCAAGCAGGGCGTTATTTACCAGAATATCGAGCAAGTCGTGCTAAAGCCGGGGATTTCCTGACTTTATGCAAAACCCCCGAACTTGCCTGCGAAGTCACCTTGCAACCCGTCATGCGCTTTGACCTTGATGCTGCCATTTTATTTTCTGACATTCTTACTATTCCAGATGCTATGGGTTTAGGTCTGTATTTCTCTGAAGGTGAAGGGCCGCTTTTTCGTAACCCCATTCGCAGCTCTGCAGACATTCAAGCTTTAGGCGTCCCTGATCCAGAGCAAGACTTAGCGTATGTGATGCAAGCTGTGCGATTAATACGGCATGAATTAAATGACAAGATTCCACTCATTGGCTTTGCTGGCAGCCCCTGGACTTTGGCTACTTACATGATCGAGGGTGGCCCAAGTAAAAACTTTAGTCGTATTAAAACCATGGCTTATCGCGAACCACAAGCATTACACCAATTGTTGAGCCTGCTCACTAAGGCCGTAAGCAATTATTTACTGGCGCAGATTGCAGCGGGTGTACAAGCTGTGATGATCTTTGATACCTGGGGCGGCATACTAAGCACCGACGCTTTTGCCGAATTCTCTCTACGATACCTTAAAGAAATCATCACTAATCTGCAAAAAGACCCGGCTGAACAAATCGTTCCCTCAATATTATTCACAAAAGGTGGCGCTAATTGGCTAGAAATGCTAGCAAGTACCGGCGCTAATGCATTAGGAATCGATTGGACAATTAATATTGATGCAGCACATGCCAGGGTTGGAGGCCAGGTTGCACTACAAGGCAACATGGACCCTACTGTGCTCTATGCCACACCCGAGCGTATTCAAACTGAAGTAGCGACAATTTTACAACGATATGGTAAAAATAACGGCCATATTTTCAATTTAGGTCATGGTATTTTGCCTGATATATCGCCTGATAATGTCGCTGTACTAATTGATGCGGTACATGAACTCAGTAAACCTTATCATCAACGGTGAGCAATAAGGATGATTACCAAAAGTAATTTTAAACCAGCGTGGTGGCTAAAGAATTCCCATTTACAAACCATGTGGGGAACAGCAACAAGACGTAATCATAAGCTTGATTTACAGCGCGAACGGATTGAATTGCCGGACGGGGATTTTATTGATATTGATTGGGCAATACCGCCTAATTATAAACCTTATCATGCGCCTACTGTATTAGTTTTGCATGGGCTAGGAGGCTCAATTGACTCTCACTATGCAAGAGGAATAATGTCAGGCATTAGAAATCAAGGCTGGCGCGGTGTTTTTATGCATTTTCGCGGGGCAAGCGGCGAACCGAATCGATTATCTCGCTCTTATCACTCTGGCGATACCAACGATGTCGAGTATTTGGTTAATTTTTTATTAAACCGCGAACCAAACACTCATCTGGTGGCAGTAGGTTTTTCTTTGGGTGGGAATGTCTTATTGAAATGGCTTGGGGAAACCGGAAATAAAAATCAATTGCGGGCTGCAGTCGCCATTTCTGTGCCGTTTGAATTATATAAAGTAGCTAACCGTTTGCAATCCGGTTTTTCCCGTTTTTATCAAAACTGGCTACTTCGTGAATTACGCGACGTCTTTTTAACTAAATTCGCGACAGTCCCCACTTCTATTAATGTCAATAATATTAATAAATGTCGTACGTTTTGGGAGTTTGACAATACAGTGACAGCCCCACTTCACGGCTTTAAAGATGCGGCTGATTATTATCAACGCGCCAGCAGTCGCCAATTTCTAAAATCCATTGCCGTACCTACTTTAATTGTGCATGCCACAGACGATCCTTTTATGACCCCCGATTGCGTACCTACTGAAGCTGAATTATCCGAAGAGATTATTTTAGAAATCAGCCCTTATGGAGGGCACGTAGGATTTATTACTGGCGACATACCAGGTTGGGGCGAATATTGGCTTGAAAAACGAGTTATTGAATATTTATCGACTACTTTAAAGGGCTGATTTACTATATGAACAATATCATCGTTTATCCAGGCACATTTGACCCTATCACCAATGGTCATACTGATATCATTGAACGCGCCGCCAAATTGTTTCAGCATGTGATCGTGGCTATCGCGGCTAATCCACAAAAATCGCCGGTTATTTCCTATGAGAAACGCATTGCCTTAGTAAAAGAAATTGTAGCACCAATCAAAAACGTGGAAGTTCGAGGTTTTGACAGCTTATTAATTCATTTTGTTAAAGAATGTCGAGCTAACATGATCCTTCGAAGTTTACGCTCGGTCTCTGATTTCGAATATGAATTTCAATTAGCTGGCATGAATCGCCGTTTAGCACCTGAAATAGAAACTGTATTTTTAACTCCTGCAGAAAAATATTCTTATATTTCATCAACCCTCGTACGTGAAATTGCTTTCTTAGGTGGTGATGTAAGCCAATTCGTGCATCCTAATGTGGTAAAAGTATTAACGTTATCCAAGTAAATCATAACTAATCAAAAAGTTTTTCATTTAGGGTAGCACGGCACTGCTTTTCGCGCCGTAATCCACCAAACCCAAAATTCATTAATGTAGCAGTAAGAGATCCCTCACCGAAAAAAACAACTCCTCGAGATGACAGCCGGACCAGATTGGAATATAATTGCACAGATTAAAAACCACGGTATCGAGAAAATTTATGCAACGTTATAGTTCCACACCCACTCATATTAAATATTGTCTTTCAATGCAGAATTTATTGGCTGGCAAGATTGAACAACTTCCTATTGATGAAGCCGAAAAAAAAATAGCTCAGCACCGTAATATTTCTAAATTTGAATGGATGGAAAACTTTGCAGATGAAGAAGCTAGAAAATTTTTTTCGGGAAAAATAATAGATCCAAATAAAATTGCCCTATGTTATTTTGGGGAAGACATTGGTTATGGTGTTGTCGCGGTTGAATTAATCAAGCAAGGCGAATTACTTATTTTTACAGGGCAATTTTGTGATAAGTTAACCAATGACAATCTCAGTAATCCCTATTTAAGTATCATACCAAGTATTGATACTACTCCAAAAATTCTAGATGCAAAAGAACACGGTGGCTTTTCTAGTATGCTAATGGATTTGCCAAGTGAAATTGAAGTCAGCAACTTTAGAACACAATTTAATTCTCAGGTTGAGCTCGCCCAAAGTAATTTTGACTTTTCTTATCAAGAAATCTCTGAGGAAAAAATAATCATTGTACTTACCGCTAATCGTGATATTCAAGCTAACGAACTTCTGGGAGCAAGTTACACTCCATCTACCCGTTTAGCGTATGCTGATTATTATGTGGGATTTAACAATAATGGTGAGCGTCACCCCTCCTCTATTAATAATCAGCTTAGGAAGAGCATCTACGACACTTTTATTTATCACTTACCATTAAGCAAGGAAGACCCGCTTTTACTATTACTTAAAGTTATCGAAAACTTTAATAAGTCTAACATGGAGCAAGCGATAAGTTACCTAATGCAACACCTCCCCACCCTTAAAGAATTAACTGATAACCAACTTGAGTCATTGCAAAAATATCTAATACAAAAAAAATCTACTGCTGGTGATAATGGTAATACTACTTCTGAGGGTAAATCAGACAGGTTAGTAATGCATGCCAATTTACTTACACAGGTAACGACTGAGCAAGAGGCAAGAAAAAGCGAAGAAAGAAAGTTTTCCAGGCAACAAATATGCCAACTATTCATAAAATCAAATCAGAAACAAATCGAATTGAGAAATAGCGGCAAGAGAGAACTATTTCTTCCAAGTATTGGCTTATACTGTCGATATGACTTTATTTATCCAGAAATTCATAAAAATCACTTTACAATCGGAAAACATCTAGAAGAGCAAAAATATTTTGCATTGGCTTTATACCATTATGAATTTTCAATACATTATGCAAAAAAATTCAATGACAACAATTTTTTCGATGATAATGGCAGTCAAACACTACTTTTTGTAGCAGCTAAAAATAACAATTTCCAGGACACAGTGGCATTATTGGAAGAACTGCAAAAGAAATACGCAAATAAATGCTCTAAAAAAGGCTCAGAGTTACTGGGTAGAACAAACAAAATGTCAGAAAGAGACAATGATTATTGTCAAAAAGAGTATTTTCTTATGCGCAGCAAGAGTGTACTCTTCCGGGCATTGATAGTATCTTTTGATGAAACAATACTAGAAAAAATTGTTGAGCTTGCAAAAAAATTTAAAGAATGGGGCGGGACATTATTCAAAGAAAATAAAATTGATGCCAGCGAAAAATATTATGAAATTTCATTAAATATTTTTTTGGAAATTTTTAATTATTCAAAATTAAATCCTGATGAAATAATTAAACTTTATTCTAACTTGGTTCTAGTAGCCCTTAAAAAATTGGACTTTGATAAGGCAATAACCAGAGCAGAAACAGCACTACTACTAATTCCAACTATTGAATGTGCAGAGAAAGAGAAGTTTTATGCTAAGCTAGTTTATAATAAAACTTCAGCTATTTTAGATAAATCTCTCAAAGCAATTGCCGACGATAACCCTGATAAGGAAGCCTTAAACCAAGCTCGTGAAATAGCCTCTACAACTATTAATGAATTAGATCATAACAAACATATCCTAAAAAGGGATTTAAGCACATTACGTGAAAAATTAAGGTTATTAGAAGAGAAATTAGTATCTCTGAACCAAATAGAGAATCTACCATATAAACGGCAACATTTTAACTAGGAAAGCCGTTATTGCTGTAAAGCTTGTGAAAAACTGGATTGCCACGTCTCACAAAAAGCAAAGCGTGAGGCTCGCAATGACGAAAACTGAGATGTTAAAGTTAAATACTGTTTTATCCATAATTCACGTTATTTAGAATTTAATGAGATAGCTATGGCGTTAATGATTACCGATGAATGTATCAATTGTGATGTTTGTGAGTCTGAGTGCCCCAACGAGGCAATCTATCAAGGTCTAGAGATTTATGAAATAGATCCGAATAAATGCACCGAATGTGTTGGCCATTTTAATGAACCACAATGTCAGCAGGTCTGCCCAGTGGCTTGTATTCCGTTGAATCCAGATTATTCCGAGACAAAAGAGCAATTATTGGCAAAATATCAGCATTTGCAAAAGTTGAAATAGGATGGCTGAGTTCATACGCATCAAGCTAAGGAATCAAATAGAATACGCCCCTTTTGAAAAAAGGGGCTATCTCATTCTAACCTAATGACAATTATTTCTTAACTTCTCTCTGAATGCTACCAAAGCTTCTTGCCCACACTTTATTCTTCTGTACGGCGGCTGGTAAAGTTTTTACTGCTGTTTTTGCCGCTGCTTGTGATGGATAATTGCCATAGGTAACCGCATATAAAATTTTACCATTACGATGAATAATAAAAGTATGCACCTTGCCACTTAAATGATTTGCTGTAATAAATTTTTGCAATGCTTTCTTCTGATCCAATGCGATTAACTGCAGCGTATAATGACTTTCTCTCATACTCATAATAGGTTTATTTGAGACAGATGGAACAAGTACTTTTACCTTAGACTTTTTAACTATTTTTACTGTAGATTTTTTATTGTTAACTACCTTATGTTTATGTTTGGAGGTTGTAGTTCGATTTTTTACTGGTTGCTTTTTCTGCACTACACTAACATCGGTGACTGTGGGTGTTAGCATAGCCCGCTCGAGAGTAGCAATAGAGGGCTTCTGCGCATTGTTAACGGACTCATCCGCCGTATTGTCAGCATATACTTCACTGGTGGACGGTGAAACAGATTTTGATGTATCGCTAGAAGAATTAAGCTTTTTCGTTATTAATCGCCCCATCGATGTCATTAAAATTGGTTTTTGACTAGTCACTGCAACCGGTAGAGAAGCTGTTTTTGTAGTGACCGCCGATGTGTTCAATGGTGTTGGTTGCGTTTTTTGCGGAACATTTGCTGCAATTTTTTCTGGAACCAAAGGCTTTATTTGCGGCTTTTCTGATTGAAAAGCGAGATTGTTAGACGGATTTAATGACTGCTGCTCTAGCGCCGTTTCATGTCTATTCACGGGCTGCATGAAAGCAACCGCCGGCCTCGTTTCTTTTGCGAGAATATTATTATGTTGAGCACCTCTCTCTAAAAATACAACTACCAGAGCTAACATAACTACTAATACTGTTCCGCCGACAATCTTGGTTTGATGTTGCTTAATAATATTTGGCTCAGTTGACATTTGATGCTCCGACCTACTTTCTAATAATAACTGTTCAGCAAAATGATTTATGCGTTCTGGCACACCATGAGAAGATTGATAGATGTCTTCAATCATTATTGAGGTAAATAATTGCCGCCCTTTGAGGCGATGTTGCAAATAAAGACGCGTTTCTTCTAATGTTAAAGGCTCTAACTCAATACTATGAATAAGATCGCCGCTAAGCTCTTGCCGAGCCAACTTAGCGAGTTTCGCTTGCAATTCATGATCACCAAATAAAACCACATGCAAACGCATCTGCGTTTTTGATTGCTGTTTGATAAGATAAAGCAAGGCTTGCAGTGTTTCTTCGGGTAATTCCTCCGCATCATCTATCAATAAAACACAAGTTTGTTCATGAAATTGCAAATCAGAAATTTGATTATCTAATCGTTCTTCTAGTAATTCATTATCAAATGCGGGTAGATTAAAACCTTCTTGTAAAATCTCTAGCATCTTTGTCAAGTTAATACTGACTTGGGCACTGATACAATACACATGCATGGTATCGCCAATCTGAGCGGTCAATTGTCGTGAAAGCGTCGTTTTACCACTACCCTTCTGACCAAAAACAGCAAGTAAAACGTTTTCTGTGCGAATAAGATGCTGAAGGAGATCTAAATGATGCTCCCATTTGTTTAATAATAAGGTGTGATTATTATTGGAGCCAGAAGCAAATGGATTTTCCATTAAACCATAGATTTGCCAATAATTTGTGCTATTTTGATCCTGTGACGCCTCAGTAGGCATTAAGTTTCTCCTAAAACTGACGGGGGATAGTTTTGCTTACTTTACCATCCAATTCAGCAAGTCATTCCGTCGGCCTACTCTAATAGATGTCATAACAAGTTACAATATACCTAACACAGATGAGTCCTAGTTAAAAACATACTGGGAAACATTCAGCCCAACCTATAATTCAGCTAAAGTTTGCTGAAGGTTTTCTTTACTAAAATCACTGGTAACAAAAGCAGCGCCTATTTTCTGTAATAGAACTAAGCGTAATTGTCTCGCTAATACCTTTTTATCTTGCGCCATTAATGATAAGAACTGTTCAGACGACATGTCTGAAGGTGGCTTTATCGGCAATCCCAATGCTTGCAATAAACATTGAATACGAGATACATCCTCGCTGTTCAATAGCCCTTCCCGCCAAGAAAGATCCGCTGCTAAAGCAATCCCAACTGAAACTGCCTCACCGTGCAACCATCCTTGATAACTAGTCGCGGTTTCAATTGCATGAGCAAACGTATGTCCTAGATTTAACAAAGCCCGCGGCCCTTCTTCAAACTCATCCAGCGCCACAAATCTGGCTTTTATCGCACAGCTTTGCTCAATGATATAAGTTAAAGCACTAACATCGCGCGTACGAATTTGATCGACATTTGCTTCTAACCAGTTAAAAAATTCGACATCGGCGATTAAACCATATTTTACAACCTCGGCTAAACCAGCAATAAATTCTCTTTCTGGTAATGTATGTAAAGTATTAATATCAATGACTACACATTGCGGTTGATGGAAAGCACCAATCATGTTTTTTCCCATGGGATGATTAACTCCGGTCTTGCCGCCAATTGCCGCATCGACTTGTGCTAGCAACGTAGTAGGATATTGCAAAAAAGCTACCCCGCGTCGATAACATGCTGCTGCAAAACCCGTTAAGTCTCCAATCACGCCACCGCCCAAAGCACATAAAATCGTGCTGCGATCATGATATTTCTGCATAAGTGCAGTCCAAATTCGATTGCAAGTCTCTAATGTTTTGTATTGTTCACCTGCAGGTAAAATTAAAGAATTGCAATCAAAATTAGCCAATGCCGAAGTTAATCTCGGCAAATAGATTTTAGTATTATCATCGCAGACAATAAAAATTTGCTGGCCTTTAACATGAGGGCTTATCAATTCGACCTGCTGCAACAGGTCTTCACCTATGTAAATAGAATACGGCTGTCTAACTAAATTGACTTTAACAATTTTGTAATGCGGCATAAATTAAGATCCTTCCAGAAGCTCTATAATTTCTTCTGTAATTGTTTGCACAGGTCTTTTATCAGTCTCGATAACTATATCAGCGATGGTACGATATAATGGATCACGTATTGCACTGAGTTCGATTAATTTGGCATAAGGATCGGGGGTTTGCAACAATGGTCGTTGCTTCCCTTTGTTAACTCGATCCAACTGTTCTTCTGGCTCGACTTGAAGATAGACAACTATACCTCTATTTGCTAAAAGATAGCGATTTTCTTCTAGCATGACAGCTCCTCCGCCAGTGGCTAACACAATATTTTGTAAACCGGTCAATTTTGCAATGAGATCACGCTCACGCACCCGAAACCCAGCTTCTCCTTCAAGATCGAAAATCCACGGAATAGCTACTCCGGTTTGTCGTTCAATTTCTTGATCAGTGTCGTAAAAAAATTTGGCTAAGGTCTTAGCCAAAAATTTACCGACTGTGGTCTTGCCTGCGCCCATCGGGCCAACTAAAAATATATTTTGTACTTTATTCATATAATTTCATAATCCTGGGAGTAACAAAGATCAGCAACTCTCGTCGTTCAACTAATTTTATTGTATGCCGAAATAGTGGCCCTAACACCGGCAAAGTGCCTAAGAACGGTATACGTTCTACATTATCGCTATTACTTTGCTGATAGATACCACCTAGCACAATGGTTTGACCATTGTGAACCAATACTTGGGTTTTGATCTCCCGTGTGTCAATAGCTGGCACACCATGGATAATTTCTGGCCCTCTTTTATCCTGATTTACTGTCAAATCTAAAATAACTCGATTATCCGGCGTAATTTGCGGCGATACGCGCAAACTCAGCACAGCTTTTTTAAAGGTTACTGCTGTCGCCCCACTCGCTGAAGCCCGCTGAAATGGAATCTCCTCTCCAGCTTCAATCACTGCTTCTTTCTGATTTGCAGTCACAATTTGCGGTGTTGCGATAATTTTTGCATTACCACTACTTTCTAAGGCCGACAATTCTAGATCGAGTAGCACATTATTACCTAATTTAAGCATTACCAAACCTAAAGATGGGTTCCCATTAGCCATCCCTAAGCTAGCCGTAGGTAAATCTAAATTTAATGCTTGAGAACCAGAGTTTTGGTCATCATTGGCGTTATTAGTTGCGGATTGATTGGCTAAATGCCAGCGTATTCCAAGATCACGTTCATATTTTTTGTCGATATTAACAATACGTGCCTCGATTAATACTTGCCGAACTGGTCTATCTAAACGCCGTATTAATTGCGTAACTTCAACCAGTTTTTCTGGTATATCTTCTAGCCAAATAGTATTGGTTCGAGTATCGACGCCAAAATTGCCACGTTTTGATAATAAGGATGAATTTTGCTGTTTTAGCAAGCTAGCGATATCAGCGGCTTTACCATAATTGACTTGAATCAAACGAGATTGTAGTGGTTCGTAATCTTCTCGCTGATGAGCCGTCAACATCTCTTGCTTTTCTCTTTCAACAATTTCTTGCGCCGGCGCAATAAACATAACATTATCTAGGTTAATTGCACGCAATCCTTGCGTGCGGATTATTACCTCGAGTGCTTGTCGCCAAGGAACTTCTTGCAAGTGCAAGGTAATATTTCCTTTAACATTATCACTTACAACAATATTAACACCCGAGAACTGTGCCAATAATTGCAGCGTAGAACGAATATTAATGTTTTGAAAGTTCAGTGTCAGCAGTTTTGAATTCTTATTTTGTTCTATTGTAGGAATAGACGATGCAAATGAAACTAGAATAGGCTGCACGCAAATACAAATAAAAAAAATAAGTCCTCGTTTTAAAATCGGGTTATTTAACTTTAATCGTTGCTTTTTCATCCATGAAAACAATTTTTAACTCCTTACTTGACATCCTTAGTCAAATGTAGCGTTTGCCAATTTTTTTCTTTAACTCCGTTAATTTCAGTTTCTTCCAAAATCTTTATCGAATCATTCTTTATAGCGACTATAATACCATTATTTTTACCAATCACATCATCTAATTGTGCACGCATTACCTCACCAGCGGGTGACGCAATCAAAGCCCACCTTCGTTTATCTTCATTAATATTCCCAACCATGCGTAATTGTTTAAGAGAAAAATCAGCAAAAAGATTTGCTTGTTTTTTATTTTTAATGATTATTCTTTGAAATGGATCAGAAAATAAATTTATTTCTGCAGGAATTTTTTTCGACTTGGCAGAGATCCCATGTATTTTTAGCTCTATCTTTAGTACTAAAAATTCTTTCGCAGCCTCTTGCTGCATAACATTATTCTCTTCGTGTACTAAAGAAAAATCTCCCACTTCAACTAAAACATTAAGATGCAATAATTGATTCAAAAAATCTGCCAATTGTTGATATCTTCCTGTAACAATGAGGGTCTCTGGTAGAATATTATAAAAACCATGTGCTAGTAGTTTATTATTTTTAACAGATAGAAATTCAACCCCACTGTTCTTACCAAGTTTAGAAAAATCTTTAACAACGTTATTTACCTGCTCACCACTCATTGATAATTTTCGCAGAGCCTCTAATCTAGCCTTATAAGCCGGAATTTTTTGCAACTCCATTTGCCCTCGAAAAATTTTTTGTTGCGCTTGCTGGTATTTTTCTTGAGATGAAAAAAGAATCTGAATTGGCCTTTTTAATAAAACCAAATAGCCTATGCCGCCTAGCAAAAAAACCAAGAGCAATAGCATGATGACTTTATATAAAGCCCCCATCTTTGCAATATTATTGAGAGTGAGAGATGGAATTTGAAAAATCATATCAAGGTCTTTTTTATCCATAAATTTTGTCGTTCCAGCGAAAATTGGAATTCAGTGAAATAAAGAATCCCCTCTGGATCCCAGCTTTCGCTGGGATGACAGTAATGTAGGTTGGATTGGGCTTCACAAGCCCAATCCAACCTACATTTTTCTTTTCATTTCTATGTGTGCAACAACAATCTTAAAAAAATAGGGTGTTAATTCATCATCAATTCCAATTGAAATTCTTGCTTAAATCCATTTGCAACCGTTTTATTTTTTATTTCTTTTAGCAAAACATTACTAAAAAATTGATCGCGATTGGATTGATTCATAAATTCATAAACGACTTGGGTGGCTCTAGCCTCGCCTTGTAAAAAAATGTGGTTGCTGTTTCGCTTCATGCTAATTAAATACATATCAGCCGGCACAGAACTGGCTAATAAGTTAAATAATTTGATAATTCTTATTTGATCGTTTTGTAATTGAAAAACAGACCGGTGTTGAATTTGAATAGTAGCTAATTCTTCTTTTATTTTTTTCAAACTCTCTAACTGCATCAAAAACTTATCTCTCTCACTTAGTGGTATGATATTATTTTGATGATATTGCTTAATCTCTTGATTAATCCGATATTGGCATGCAAGCAATACTATTACTGTTCCCACAACGGTAATTAATACCTGCCAAAGCAATTTCTTTTTGTGTGCATAGTGCAACTCTTCACGCCAAGGTAATAAATTAAAACTTTTCATTATTAAAGCCTCGAATAGCTAACGCACAAGGGAATAACCATGATGATGCTTGTTGTAATAACTGGGTGGAATCATGCTGTGCGGCTAAGCTAACGTTAGCTAAAGTATTTAATTGCACTACGGATAGTCCTGTTTCTTGTGATAAAAAAAGACTGACTCCCGCCAAAGTAGCGTACTCACCGGTAATAAAAATTTGTTGGATAGGTTCAGACGGGTGACTCATCACGAAAAATTGTAGGTGCCGCTTAAGTTGTTGTACTAAAGCTTGAAAAAAAAGTGTCATCGTTTCGTTTTGACAATCCTGCAAAAAATTACCTGATTGAGATTCTGATACAGCGTGAATGAAGGAATTTACTTCTGAGATTTTTTTAATTAAGTGTTCTTCAACAAAAGTTTCAGTCCGTGCATAAATAGAGGTTGTTTTATTAACCATGACAAATAAAGAGCGATGCTGCGCAATATCCAAGATAGCAGACGGAATACCCAGTGAGACATTTTTTGGCACAAAATAATGATAAGTTTGCGCCAGTATGTAAGATTCGACATCGATAACTGACAACGTAAAGCCAGCATCACTCACTGCTTGATGATACGCAGCAATAGTTTGCGCTCGTGCCGCTGCAAATGACACAAAACACTCAGGAGACGATGAAGGAATAATTTGATAGTCACAACATAATTCAGCGGCTGGGGAAGCAATTGCCTGACTAGCCGTAACAAACGCCTGCGCCATGATTTCCTCTTCGCTACTCAAAGCATTGATAGGAATCGTTTTGCAGAGTACCGCATCGTCAGATAAAGCAGTAATAGTTCGAAAAGATTTTTTGGGCAGTGAGGAACAAGCAGTTTGAATAGCGCGAGTAAGGGCCGCGCTATCCTTAACTTCTGTTGTGCTTAAGCATTGCGGTGCTAACGCTGCTTCACCCCATGCGATAAGCTTAAACTGAGTACCAATCTGCTCGATAGCAACCGCCTTAACCGAGCGGACGCTCATGGCCAAGCCGATCACCGGCCCTTTAGACCGTCGCCACATCCGTGTAAACATGTCAATTCCCTTTAAAATTTCTTGCTTATAGTATACCCTTCAACATTGCTAAATAAAGAATCTAATCTAACATACCTAACACGCAATGAGTTTTAGGTATATTTGACAGTCCTATTGTTTTTAGTGAAGGGATTAGAGGCTGTTGAGAACCTCTGAGAAATTGCTTCTTGTGAGAAGGGCCTCAGAAAATCACTCAGAACTTCTTTGGACATAGAATTCAAATCCTAGTACGATAGTTGTTTCACATGAACAAAATTGTAATAGGATATAGAGAAAAGTCAATTTTTTAACTCATGAAAATAGTGCGCTTATTAAAAAATTTGTTATTAACATTCTTCAGTCTTGTGCTGACTGTTATCATTATCGGGATTGGAATATTAGTCTATCTTGAAACAGAGCTGCCAGATACGAATGTCTTGCCTCCGCTGCAAGTGCCTCTTAAAGTCTATACCAAAGACGGTAAGTTAATTGGCGAATTCGGCGCGGAAAGGCGTAACCCTATTCCTATAGCACAAGTACCGCAACAATTAATCAACGCCTTTCTGGCTACTGAAGATCAACGGTTTTATGAACATATTGGCGTTGACCCATTAGGATTATTACGGGCCGCAGTGCAACTCATCACCACCGGAACCAAATCCCAGGGCGGCAGTACCATTACCATGCAAGTGGCACGAAATTATTTCCTTTCCAGTAAAAAAACTTATGCACGCAAAGTTGAGGAAATTTTACTAGCGATTAAGATCGATAGCGAATTCAGTAAGGAAAAAATTCTCGAGCTTTATTTAAATAAGATTTATTTTGGCAGCCGTGCGTATGGCATTGCAGCAGCCGCACAGGTTTACTATGGAAAACCACTCAATCAGTTAACCTTGCCTGAGCTTGCCATGTTGGCAGGATTGCCCAAAGCACCATCAACCATTAATCCCATCGCCAATCCCATTGGTGCTAAAATCCGTCGCGATCATGTGCTACAACGAATGTTTGAGCATGGTTATATTGATAAACAAACCTATGATATGGCTGTCAACACTCCGGTAGCGACGATTTACCATGGTGAAAAGATTCAAGTATCCGCACCTTATGTAGCTCAAATGGTAACCGACGCCATGTTAGCGCATTATGGTGAGGAAGCAGCTACAGCTAGCTTAAAAATATACACAACGATTGATAGTAAAACCCAAATAGCAGCCAATAACGCTTTACGGGATACTTTGTTGCAATACGATCAGCGGCATGGCTATCGAGGGCCAAAACAAAATCTTGGTCATAATCTTCATCACGTGAATGATTGGTTACAAACTATCGCTAAAATACCTACCGTGAATGGTTTGCAGGCAGCTGTTGTCACCAAAATAATGAAATTATCGGCGCAAGCTACCTTTGCTAATGGCGAAAACATTCTCATCCCATGGCAAGGCCTACGTTGGGCGAGACATGAAATTAGTGATAAATTCGTAGGGTCTACCCCCAAGGAAGCTTCTGATATTCTCAAAGTAGGCGATGTCATTCGGATCATGAAACTGGCCGATGGATCGTGGTCTTTAGCACAAATACCGCAAGTGGAAGGCGCCTTAGTTGCACTTAGTCCCCAAAATGGCGCTATTCTTGCCTTAGTAGGTGGTTTTGATTATACCCGCAGTAATTATAACCGTGTCACCCAGGCTGAGCGGCAACCCGGTTCCAGCTTTAAACCCTTCGTTTACGCAGCGGCTTTAGACCGCGGCTTCACCTTAGCCACTACCATTAATGACGCCCCTTTTGTTATGTATGACGCCAGTCTGGGAGGATTGTGGCGGCCGCAAAATGATGATCATAAATTCAATGGCCCCACGAGGCTGCGCATCGCATTAAGTAAATCGATGAATTTAGTTGCGATTCGATTATTACAAAGCATTGGCATCAATTATACTGTCCATTATGCTAGCCGTTTTGGCTTTGATCCCAAGCAATTGCCTCATTCATTATCCTTAGCATTAGGAACCGCGTTAGTTTCACCATTGCAAATGGCTACCGGCTATGCTGTGTTTGCCAATGGCGGCTATCATGTTGATCCTTATCTTATTGATCATATCGTCAATGGCACTACGTCTAAGATTGTCTATCAAGCACATCCAAAAATTGCCTGCTTGAGTTGTATAGAATTGACTAATGCGCTAGCAGGTAACTCCAGCCTCATTGCTCCGCCCGAGCAGCAAGCGGCAAGAGTCGTTTCACCACAAACGGCTTATTTAATGACCTCAGCATTGCAAGATGTCATCTTACATGGGACTGGTAGTAGTGCTATAAGTCTTAATCGACCTGATCTGGCTGGCAAAACCGGCACTAGTAATTCCTTAATGGATGCCTGGTTTTCAGGTTTTAATGGCGACATTGTTGCGACTGCATGGGTTGGCTACGATTATCCACGCTCGTTAGATGAATTTGCCTCTAAAGCAGCGTTGCCAATGTGGATTAATTTTATGCAAAGCTTTCTACAAGGAAAACCAGAAAACACGATGTCTCAACCGCCTAACATTGTTACTGCGCGCATTGATCCGAGAACAGGTTTATTAGCCAGCGATGGGGAGCCTGGAATCTTTGAGATATTTCGTCGCGATAATGTACCTCGGGAAGTAGCACCCCCAACGATGTCGACCGGAGCTATCAGTGCCGATGCTAGCAGTAGTACCAAAGAAGCGGGTCAGGGGGATCAACCATTATTTTAACGTAAGTATTCAGCACTAGATGAAAACAGCCGCTTTTAGGCAATCTTGAACGAAAAATCTCGCAAAAAATGCTCATTTACTACGTGTAAACTGCACTTTTTTGCTCGCAATTCATCCAACCTTGCACTATAGTGGCTGTTTGTGCAAACTCGAAAGTTATGGTGAATAGTTACATTTTAACTTGCTATCATTGGCATAATTGAAAATGAAAAAAATTTATAGTACAGAAAATCGAGTCACTATTTATCTGCTTAAATCAAAGCTTGAGCAGCAAGGCATTCTTTGTACTATCAAAAATGAAAACCCACCCTTAGCGGGTGAAATTACACCAATAATAGCTTGGCCTGAGTTATGGATTCTTGATGCAGAACAAGAGAGCCAAGCAAAAAATATTATCCAGGAAGAATTATCAAAATCTTCAGAACCTCAAAAAAATTGGCAGTGCTCACACTGTGGTGAATATTTAGAAGGGCAATTTAATGTTTGTTGGAAGTGTGGTACTAGTAAGGTCTAGACTTCAAAAGTAAATAAAGTTCCTCTCATAGTAATTTCTGTATGATTTTTAAAATTTGGTTAACTATTTTTAGATCTGATTCGAGTTAAAATAATCACGAATATTCCATTCTTCCGCTTGGCGCATAACTTTCTTGGAAATTCTGTGCCAGCCAATCTTTAATCATGCATTTTATTTCTCTGTTTGAATATAGAGATTGTATGTATCTATTACTATCCTTTGGGTACTTATCATATAGCCATTTCACTACTGCCTGTCTTTCATAAGTACGATCAGCATATTTAACCGGATCTTCCATTATATGATGGGTTACAGTATGCCGCATAATGTACAACATATAAACATTGCTGAAAATTTGCTATTAACTTATGAATCGCAACATTGGCACGATTGCTTTATAATAGCGAGGATTCTGTCCACCCCCATAGTCATACACAAAGGTAGTCCATGACATCCACGCCACATTTGAAAACTCCACTCGATTATCAACAAGCTGGCGTGAATATCTCCGCTGGCAATGAGTTAGTTGAAAAACTGAAACAAATTACCAAGAAAACCAAACGACCTGGTGTCTTAGGCGGCATTGGCGGTTTTGGCGCTTTATTTGAATTACCCTTGGAAAGATATAAACAACCCATTTTAGTTTCTTCCACTGATGGGGTAGGCACTAAATTAAAATTGGCCCAAGTGCTAAATAAACATGACACTATTGGCATTGATCTAGTCGCGATGTGTGTCAATGATATTATTGTCAGCGGTGCGGAACCACTATTTTTTCTGGATTATTTTGCTACCGGGCAGCTTAATCCTGAGCAAGCCGCAATGATTATTCAAGGCATTGCTGATGGTTGCCAGCAAGCGAAGGCAGCATTGGTTGGCGGTGAAACAGCAGAAATGCCTGGCATGTATCACGACGGTGACTATGACCTCGCAGGTTTTTGTGTTGGGATTGTAGAAAAAAATAAGATAATTGATGGCACCCGCATTAAGCCTGGCGATGCACTACTTGCTTTAGCCTCCTCCGGACCGCATTCCAATGGCTATTCATTGATTCGAAAAATCATTGAGGTTAATCAAATTGATTTATCTGCTCCTTTCCACGAAAGCAACTTAGGACACACTCTATTACAGCCTACCCGAATTTATGTCCAAACAATATTGCAACTACTCACGGAAGTTGACGTTTTAGGACTAGCGCATATCACTGGCGGAGGGATCACCGAAAATTTACCGCGTATTTTGCCTACAGAGACAACTGCTATTATCAATAAAAAATCTTGGCAATGGCCGCCTATCTTTACCTGGTTACAAGAACAGGGCAAGATTGCTGAAACTGAAATGTTTCGAACGTTTAACTGCGGGGTAGGGATGGTAATCTGTGTCAAGCAAGAACAAGTGGCGAAATCCTTAAAAACATTGCGAGAGCTAGGTGAAGATGCCTGGCAAATCGGCGAAATTACCTTGCGGGAAGAATCTACTTCTTCTGCGATTTTTATATAAATTTATGCAACTACTTAAACTTGTTATTCTCATTTCCGGTAATGGCAGTAATTTACAAGCTATTATCGATGCTATCCAAAAAGGCAGTCTTCAGGCCGAAATCAGTTTGGTCATTTCTGCTCGCGAAGAAGCCTATGGTTTACAAAGAGCAAAAAAAGCCGGTATTCCTTGTGAAATTTTATCAGCTAAAATATTTCCCAACCGTCAAGACTATGATCTTGCCTTAGCTAAACTGATCGAAATACAGCAGCCTGATTTAATCGTACTTGCTGGTTTCATGCGGATCTTAAGCCGTGAGTTTATACAACAGTTTGAGGGGAAAATTATTAATATTCACCCATCCCTACTACCTCGTTACCCCGGCCTAGATACTCATCAACGGGTTTTAACTAACCAAGATATAGAGCATGGTTGTAGCATTCATTTTGCCACTGAGGAAGTGGATGGCGGGCCTATTATCGCGCGCGCCAGTCTTCAGGTTTTACCTAATGACACAATAGCCACTTTACAACAACGCGTCCACGCACTTGAACATCAATTGTACCCATTGGTCTTACAGTGGTTTAGTGAACAAAGGATATTATTGACCTCGGCAGGTGTTTCGCTGGATAATCAATTATTACCTTTAGAAGGTCGGCAGATTCAATTTTAGTATTAGAGTCTGTTGACAATTCGCTAGGCTGAGGCAGAACTCATTGATCCCTGCTTAAAACATGCAGGGACAAGCTTAGAGCACCGCAAGCGCATCCCAGTTAGAAACATACTGGGACAAGGTTTACATGCGAGTAAATGAGCAGCGGAGCACAAAAAATCAATGAGTTATGGCCAGCATAGTAGAATTGTCAACAGACCCTATTGTAAGTTCTCATCCCGAAAAGCAACTTTGTGTAGCGCGATCTCTATGTCAGAGGCGCTATCATCCCGAATAAAAGGAGACAGCTTTTTGCTGTAAATAAAGCATATGATCAAATCCGAATTAATTCTTAACGTTGCAAAAAAACTTAACCATATTTCAGAAAGAGATTTGACCGACAGTATCAATGTTATGTTGGAGCAAATGAGTGTCGCTTTAAGCTCAGGAGAACGTATTGAAATTCGGGGCTTTGGTAGCTTCTCTTTGCATTATCGACCTCCACGTAAAGCCCATAATCCTAAAAGCGGAGAACGTTTAGTCACCACCGCTAAATATTCGCCTCACTTTAAGCCAGGAAAAGAAATGCGGGAACGCATCAATGAATCGGCAAAAAGTTGTGAAATTAAAGACGATGAAGAGGATTAAAAGACATTGACTTAGTAATTAACCCGGTTAACGCAAAGCGAATATTAACTGGTTTGTTGCGTTTTTTGTGGGTAACTTCTTTGTTCGAAAATTTAAAAGAAATTTTGCAGTAATCATCATATCGTTACCCATAAGTTCTCGAATTTAAGCAATGATTTTGTCAATTTCTCTGGCGTCATTGCGAGAAGCTGTTTTTTGCGACGTGGCAATCCAGAAAAACGCTTGGAAAAGTGTTAAAGTTTCAAATAAACGCAAAAAACTGGATTGCCACGCTCTAATGCCTGGATTGCCACCAATAACAATTGTGGGTAACGCGATATAGTTAGTAATAATAGGCCCGTTTACGTTCTTGGCAATGTCACGCCTCGCTGCCCTTGATATTTTCCATCGCGATCTTTATATGAAACAGCACAAGGTTGATCTGATTGTAAAAATATCATTTGCGCAATCCCTTCATTAGCATAAATTCTAGCTGGCAATGTAGTGGTATTAGAAAATTCCAAAGTAACATGCCCTTCCCATTCCGGCTCCAACGGTGTGACATTCACAATAATGCCACAACGCGCATAAGTTGATTTGCTTAAACAAATCACCAAAACATCGCGTGGAATGCGGAAATATTCTACTGTGTGTGATAAAGCAAAAGAATTCGGCGGGATAATACAAACATCGCCTTTGTAGTCCACAAAACTCTTGTCGGAGAAATCTTTGGGGTCAACAATGGCTGAATTGATATTGGTAAAAATCTTAAATTCGTTGGCACAGCGAACATCATAGCCATAACTTGAAGTGCCGTAAGAAATAATGCGACCTTGCTCATTTTGTCGAACTTGGGTAGGCACAAATGGCTCGATCATGCCACATTTCTCGGCCATCATTTGAATCCATTGGTCTGATTTTATACTCATTCAAGATTACCTTCTATAAAGTTAGTTTGTTAAGACAACAACTATCTATTCTCCACCACAATTTTAGGAAATTTAAGCCCATAATTCTTACTTTGCAAGGATAATTGTGCCGCTGTTTTGCAGGCAATCTCGCGATAAGTTTGTGCAATGGAACTCTCGACGTCAGCAATCACGGTGGGCTTACCAGCATCGACATCGGCACGAATCTTGAGCGCCAAAGGTAAATGCCCCAAAACTTCTAATTGATATTGCGCGGCAATTTTATCAGCACCCCCCGAACCAAAAATAGCTTCTTCTTGACCACAGTGCGGACACAAATAGGTGCTCATATTCTCCACAACACCCAATACTGGCACGCGAACCTTCTCAAACATGCGCACGGCTTTTTTAACATCGAGTAAAGCTATATCTTGCGGAGTGGTTATTATTATAGCACCGCTAACAGGAATCTTTTGGGCTAACGTTAATTGAATGTCACCTGTCCCGGGGGGCAAGTCAATAATGAGATACTCAAGGTTATCCCATTGTGTATCATACAATAATTGCTGCAAAGCTGTGCTAACCATAGGACCGCGCCATACCATCGGTGTATCTTCTTGCGCAATTAAAAAACCGATCGACATGGCTTGTATATTATATTTTATTAAAGGCTTGAGTTTTTTCTCATCGGTGGTTTCTGGATGGTCGGTTATACCCAACATTTGTGGTTGATTTGGGCCATAAATATCTGCATCCAAAATCCCCACACGTGCACCTTCCAAAGATAAGGCTAAGGCTAAATTCACCGCAGTAGTTGATTTTCCTACTCCGCCTTTACCTGAAGCCACTGCAATAATGTTTTTGACCCCTGCAAGTCCTTTGACATTTTGTTGTACTGCATGCGCTTCAATCTGCCAATCCACCGTAATCAACAATTTTTTATTAGGAAATTTAGCCTGTAAAATTTCACTAATTTGCTGCGTTAGTTGCTCCTTGCAACGATTGGCAGGGAAGCCTAAGACGATTTTAATTTCAATCGTATCAGCAGTTACCTTGATATTTTTTATAGCTTTGGCAGAAACTAACGTCTGATTAAGATAGGGGACCGTAACTGATTGAAGAACTTCAATAATTTGTTCGTCATTACTAAGGGACATCACAACTCCTGGCTTATCCTATTGATTTGGGTTGGTTGGATTACAGCAAAAAGCAGCCTAATCCAAGCTATCATTTGTTTCAATGGATAATGGTACGTCTTTTTGCTGCAAACTTCTCCATAAAACGTTATAGTTACTGGTTTATCACTCTATATAAATAAGTAAATATGTCTACTCCAATTCGAAAAATTCTGGTTACTAGTGCTCTTCTCTACGCGAATGGTCCTTTGCATTTAGGCCATATGGTCGAAGTTGTTCAAACAGATATTTGGGTCCGATTTCAAAAAATGCGTGGTCATCAATGCCTTTATATCAGTGGCAATGACGCCCATGGCACTCCCATTATGATCAGTGCGGAAAAAAATGGCGTAACCCCCGAAATGTTAATCGCCAAAATTGGTTTTGAGCATCAAGCAGATTTCCGGGATTTTACTATTGGCTTTGATCATTTCTACACGACCCATTCGCCTGAAAATCGCGAGCTTGTAGAATATATTTATCAAAAACTCGTAGCACGCAGCGACATCATTAAAAAAAGTGTCCGACAAGCCTACGATCCCGTTAAAAATATGTTTTTGCCAGACCGCTATGTCAAAGGCGAATGTCCGAGTTGCGGTGCAAAAGATCAATACGGTGACAGCTGTGAAGCTTGTGGTTCAACTTATTTACCTTTTGATCTAAAAAATCCTCGTTCTGTCCTTTCCGGAGTTGCTCCTATAGAAAGAGAATCCGAGCATTATTTTTTCTGCCTTGATCACTACGAAAAATTTTTACGGAAATGGACTCGTGAAGGACATCTGCAAGAACAAGTCACTAATAAATTAAATGAATGGCTCAAGAGTGGCTTACATCAATGGGATATTTCTCGAGATACACCTTATTTTGGTTTTGAAATTCCCAATGCCCCGAATAAATTTTTTTATGTCTGGTTGGATGCTCCCATCGGGTACATGGCGATTTTTCAAAATCTCTGTGCTAAGCAGCCTGAGTTGAATTTTGCAGAATTTTGGAATAACGGCAGTGATACTGAACTCTATCATTTTGTCGGTAAAGATATCGTTTATTTTCATGCGTTATTTTGGCCAGCAATGTTGCACGGGTCTGATTTCCGTACCCCAACAGCGGTTTTCACTCATGGTTTTTTAACAGTCGATGGGCAGAAGATGTCAAAATCACGTGGCACTTTTGTTAAAGCACGTACTTATTTAGAGCATCTTGATGCTGAATATTTACGCTATTATTTTGCAGCCAAGTTAACCAATCGCATTGATGATATTGATCTCAATCTCGAAGACTTTATGCAGCGAGTAAACGCCGATTTAATCGGAAAAGTCGTTAACATTGCCAGCCGTTGTGCTGGATTTATTCACAAATTTTTTGCGGGTGAATTAGCAGCGCGTTTAGCTGAACCTAAATTATACCATACCAGCATTACTGCTGGAGACAACATCGCTAATTATTATGAATCACGTGATTATGCTCGTGCTATTCGTGAGATCATGGAAATAGCTGACCGCATAAATCAATATATTGATGATAAAAAACCGTGGGTCTTAGCAAAACAAGCTGAGGAAAAACTACAAGTGCAGGAAGTTTGCAGCATGGGACTCAATTTATTTCGGATATTAATGATTTATCTAAAACCAGTGCTGCCGACAATGGCAGAAAAGGTTGAGAATTTTTTAAATATTCCGCCATTGCGGTGGGAAGATCGCTTGCAACCATTACTTGCCCATACCATTAATCCATTTACCCCTTTATTGCAGCGCATTGATATTACGCAAATCACTGCCTTAAAACAGGCCGCACAAACCTCTGACTTGCCTCCTCCAAAAAGTCATGCCAAATTATAAGATTACTGTTGAACAAATAAATAATATTTTGCCACAAACTCAGTGTGGTGATTGTGGTTATAGTGGTTGTGCGCCTTATGCCAGTGCTATGCTAAATAAAAATGAAAAAATTGATCGTTGCCTCCCTGGTGGAACCGAAACATTAATACAACTGGGTAATTTATTAACCCAAGATGTTGATAATTTACTTGAAAGCATGGCAAAAAAAGCCAAAAAACCTATGATCGCTTTTATTCGAGAGGCCGAATGTATTGGCTGCACGAAATGCATTCAAGCCTGTCCAGTGGATGCCATTATTGGCAGCGCAAAGCAATTACATAGCATCTTAAACTCTGAATGTACTGGCTGTGGATTATGTGTAGCACCCTGCCCCGTTGACTGCATTGAAATGCATCCTATTGAAGTACCACTTTATGACATCGAAACAGCAAAACAACGCTATCAAACCCGCAATAAAAGGCTAGCAAGGGAACAGCAAAAAACTGCCAGTATTAAAAGAACCAACATTGCAAATACCAATAACATTAACGAAAAAGCGATGAAAAAAACCACCATTTTTGAAGCTGTTGCACGAATAAAGAAAAAACATGAATCGGCAAAAAATTAATAGTATCTTTCAGCAGTTTAAAGCGCTAAACCCAAAACCCACTACCGAATTAAAATATCAAACACCGTTTGAATTGTTGATTGCGGTCATGCTTTCGGCGCAGGCAACCGATGTCAGTGTCAACAAAGCCACAGAAAAATTGTTTGCTGTTGCAAATACACCGGAATCTATTGTCGCTTTGGGTGAAGAAGGATTAAAGCAGTACATTAAAACGATTGGTTTGTATAATGGCAAAACCAAAAATGTTCTTAACACTTGTAAAATTCTCATCGAAAAACACCATTCTCACATACCCAATACTCGAGAAGCTCTAGAAGCTCTACCAGGTGTGGGACGAAAAACTGCGAATGTCGTACTAAATACTGCTTTTGGCGAACCTACCATGGCAGTGGACACGCACATATTTCGCGTGGCAAACCGCACCGGTATTGCTCTCGGAAAAACACCCCTGCAAGTCGAGCTAGAATTACTAAAGAAGATACCTATACAATATTTGCAAGACGCTCATCATTGGCTCATTTTGCATGGTCGGTATGTCTGCATCGCACGCAAACCCCGTTGTCCTGTTTGTCCGATTAAACAATGGTGCGAATATCCTGATAAGACGAAAGATGCCTGATTAAAAGCTAAAAAAACACCCCCTTTGCAAAGGGAGTCGCTGCGCGTTTTTTGTTTTGCGCGGCGGAGTATTTTGATTTGAAATTACTACGACGTCATTCCCGCTAGCACAGCAAAGAGCAAACAGAACTAGTTATCAAGCGGGAATCTAGAACTTTGTACATACAGCCCCCAATCATTACTTGGCGATTATTGATTTTAACATCGATGTAGGTTGGACCGAGTGTTTATAGGAAGCCCAACAAGAATGAAGCTCTATACGTTGGGCTTCGCAAGCTCAGCCCAACCTACATTTATTAACTAACTTCAAATAGCCGGCATTGCCCATGGAGATAACTCATGTTATTCGGAGAAGATCGCAAACAATATCGCATGATTTTTTTTGCTGCCTGGCAAAAATTTATGACGCAACAACTGCTTGAACCACTAGAAAAACAATTAGTTGAGGTTATTAAAAAACATCCAGAATACCAGGCTATTTTAACTCAACCGGAGAAATATAAAGATAAAGAATATTTACCTGAACTAGGGGAGATTAATCCTTTTTTTCATTTATCATTGCATCAAGCAGTATTTGAACAAGTCAGTGTCAATCTACCTAAAGGCATCCGCAAACTTTATCAAGAACTGATTATTCGACTTGGAGATCCTCACGAAGCTGAGCATTGTATGATGAGTAGTTTGGCAATAGGCCTTTATGACGCGAAGAACAACTTTTTGCCATTTGATAATCAGGCTTATGTCAAACGAATTAAAAAAGCGCTGCGAAATGGCTATTGGTAATAGATCTACCACATCTGTGGTGGGTATATTACCTAACGCCGATGAGTTGTAAGTTTCTTAACTAGAAATAAACACCAAATTGAGCGGTAAGGACATTATCTGAGCTAGGCCCCTGTGGCCCAAACAACTTACCACCAGCGCCCGATGCGAAAACAAGGCCGTTATAATTGACATCATGACGAAATTCTAAGCTTGCGATAGTGTCACGCCAAATTGAAATATTAAAGACTGCAAGATAACGATCACGTGGTAGTAAGAAAGCCAATGCTTGGCGCGTTATTTGATACGCAATACCAAAGTTAGCGGGTTTGTCACAAAGGGTAAAGCTGTAATTCCCTTCTAGATTTAAAGCGGAAGGTTTAGCTCCAAAGCCATTAAAATTTAAATCGAGAACATCAAATGAACGAGTAGCGGTGACATATTCAGCGAGAAAAGTATATTGATTATAGCCAATGCTTGCATGAGCATCAAAGCCCGGCACACTATGGACTAATTTCTCTGTCGCAAGTGAGGTGCCAAAACCGGTGAAAGGAAAGTTTCCCGGGGCAATGGTCGACTGTAATCCGCCCGCTTCGGCCAAATCACTAATAAGACCTACGGTAAAATTGGTTTTGAGATTACCGTGACTACCTTTATATCCAAGATTTATACCACCATTGGTACGGCTGGAAACATTAGCATCCCCTTGAAAAACATAACCGATGCCATAAAAGCCTTGTTCCGGATGATATCCAATAGCAATCGCGCGTTGACGAACCCGACCAATAAATTCTGGTAACGGTGCTGAAAGCATGTAAGTACTGTATTGACCAAAAGGTAAATAGAATTGGCCTAAAGTCCCAAAAACGGGAGAATAATCAAAATTACCAATATTAATGAAACCCTGCCGCAAAAAGACTCTTGAATTTGATAGCCTTATGGGCGAACTAGCTGAATTATCATACTCTAAAGCCAAAAACCCGGAGACTAAAGGGTTGATTTCAGCAAAAGTATCTAATTCCGCATCGGATAAATCCACTGAACTATCATTAGTACCTGGCTGTTTATTGCCGGTCACGGCTTGAGCTTCCACTTTGCCACTTATTTCCAACACGGGGTGCTGCGGCACAGGGTAACCCATAGAAATAAGTTGATGAAAGAGCGCTTGTTGCTGATGCAATAAACGTACGTCAAAATTCACACTCGATTGATTCACAATTAAATCAGAACCATCATAGGATGAGTGAATACCAATATAAGGAGAGCTATATACTGGTGTGCCAATTAAATAAACTTTCGTTCCCAAATCGCTGTTTGTAACGATAGAAGGAGGTGCTGGTGGAATAGGACCGGTTTGAGGTCGATTACTGGTGTTGGAATTTTCAGGTCCATTAACAACTTTTCTAGGAATTTCTCCAGCTGTATGCACAGCAACCACTCCAGCTGGTTTTTCAGTACCACTGGCTAGGCCATATGCTGTTTCTTCAACGGGAACTGGTGGATATTTCTGTGGCTGTGTTGAATGAACCACTGTTCTAACAACCACTTTATTATTACTTTTTTGTTGCCGTAATTGACTTTTTAAATGAACGACTTCTGACTGCAAACTATTCACCTGATTTTGCAGTTGCTCCATCCTAGTGTTAATTTTAACTAATAATTGCTCCATTTGCTGATCTGTCACATTTTTATTGGTTGCTGCTGTTACGGTATTTGCTGTGAGCAATACAACTGTAAAAACTAACGCCAAGATTTTTTTATTGGGCATGTTTATTCTCAACAAATAAAATACATTTTTTGTAACTATTCAGCATTGAAGTCGTCGTTTCGTGCGCGCAGGAAAATTACACTAGTTGGGTAAAATGTGCAACATTTAAAATGAATGTGGGGGAAAAATTACAGACTAATAGGCTTGAAGGAATGTGCGTATTGCAAATAAGTTAGGAAAAAACGTAGGGTGGATTAGGCGCGTTTTTTGCACCGTAATCCACCAAACCCAAAATTCATTATTGCAAATAAGTTAGTAGGTTTTGCTACAGAGCTTCAGCGTTAGACGCTAAATAGCTTGCTATGCCGGCAGGAGTCGCTTTAATGGTTGCTTTGCCTTTTTCCCAATTTGCTGGGCAAACTTCACCATGAGCTTCATTAAATTGCACAGCATCCACTAATCGAATCAACTCATCTATATTACGGCCTATCGGCAAATCGTTTACAACCTGACTACGAACAAAGCCATGCTTGTCAATTAGGAAAGCACCGCGTAATGCTACGCTAGCTTCAGGATGTTCAACCCCATAAGTCTGACAAATGTTATGGTTAACGTCAGCAACCATGGTGTATCCTACTTGGCCAATACCACCTTTTTCAGTAGGTGTATTTCTCCAGGCTAAATGAGTAAATTGAGAATCAATCGACACAGCAATTACTTCGACATTCCGTTTTTTGAATTCATTTAATCGATGATCTAACGCAATTAATTCCGATGGACAGACAAAAGTAAAATCCAAAGGATAGAAAAAAATCAAACCATATTTATTCTTAATACTTTGGTTCAAGTCAAATTTTTCGATAATCTCGCCATTGCCCGAGATAGCAACTGCAGTAAACCCTGGGGCTTTTTTTCCAACAAGTACGCTCATTTGATTTCTCCTAAAATTATACCTAAGTAGGTATGTATTTTGATAATAAAGCTTAGGGACTACTGACATTTTTACTATGCTGGGTGTAACACCTAGCGATATGTCAACAGCGCTTAGGCTTTCTCTGATGTCGCTTGAACCATCGTTTGTAACTCACCACTTTCGTATAATTCAGTCATAATATCACAGCCTCCTACTAATTCTTTGTTTATATAAAGCTGCGGAAATGTTGGCCAATTTGCGTATTGAGGTAAAGTTTGTCGAATATCTGGATTAGCTAAAATATCAACGTGTGCAAACTTTACACCGCATGCTTTCAACATCTGGACGGCACGCGATGAAAAACCGCACTGCGGTGCTTCGGGGCTGCCTTTCATATAGAGAATAATTGGATTATCTGCTATCTGTGACGTAATTTTTTCAATCGTATTCATAATAAATCCTCAGCGGCTTTCGAATTGTCAGCAAACCCTAAAACTAGCTGGCAATGACGCCCAGCAAAATAGTAAAGAACATAAATGACAATAGGTTAATATATTATTTTAGCGGAAATAATTTGAAAATACGACTAGGGTCTTTTGACAATTCGCTAGGCTGAGGTGTAATGCCTTGATCCCTGCTTAAAACATGCAGGGATCAAGGCATTACACCCGCATAAGAGAGTTGTCACCGGCCCCTAATACTCAAGCTTTCACTAATGTATACCCTTGCGTTAATAACCTATCAACTTTAAACTGAGGTGGGCTTTAATATTCTAAAAGGAGAATAATAATGGTTTTTAAATTACCCGAGCTACCTTATGAAAAAGATGCATTAGAACCGCATATTTCCCCCGAAACATTAGACTATCATCATGGCAAGCATCATCGCGCTTATGTTGATAATCTTAACAAGTTGATTGTAAACACAGAGTTTGAATCAATGTCGCTGGAAGACATTATCAAAAAATCTTCAGGCACAATTTTTAATAATGCCGCACAAAATTGGAATCACACCTTCTATTGGCATTGCCTTAGTCCCAATGGTGGTGGTGAACCTAGTGGTGAAGTAGCGAATGCTATTAAGTCTAGCTTTGGTTCATTTGCTGCCTTCAAAGAAGAGTTTACCAAAACAGCCGCTACTCTTTTTGGTTCAGGTTGGGCATGGCTAGCAAAAAATGGTACTGGCAAACTAGAAATTATTAGCGCTAGTAATGCAAATTTACCCATCAAAGACGGCAAAAAAGCCTTATTAACCTGCGATGTGTGGGAACATGCTTATTATATTGATTATCGCAATGCCCGTCCTAAGTATATAGAAAACTTTTGGGACTTAGTGAATTGGAAGTTCGTTGAAGATAACTTAAAAGCGTAATATTTTTTCATTCGAGCACCCTTTTATTCATTTGTCATCCCAGCGAAAGCTGGGGTACAGATGAAAACATTTAATGGAATCGTCAAATGAGTGAAACAAAATCCCCTTCATCTCACTCAACTGCTTCTATTCGCGAGCTGTCAATTGCCAATATGCATTGTGCAAGCTGTGTTAATACCTTGGAAAAAGCGCTAAAAACTGTACCTGGGGTAGAAAATGCAACCGTCAATTTTGCTGATCGTTCCGCGCAAGTTCGCGGCAAAGTATCTGATGAGCAACTCATTCTTGCGGTAAAACAAGCAGGCTATCAAGCCAAGATTATTCAATCTCTAGAAACCGATAAAAGTAAACCAGAAGAAATCCTCTTTTTACAACGAATGATTATTAAAACCTGTGTTGCCCTCCTTGCTGGTTTGCCTTTATTTATTGATGCCGCCATCTATTCTTTGTTTCCTCCCATTACCCAATTACACGGTCAAATGGTCTGGTTTTTAATCGGGATGATCACCTTATTTGTGATGGTATTTTCGGCAGGCCAGATTTTTACCGGCGCCTGGAAATCATTTAAGGCTCGTAATGCCAATATGGATACACTCATTGCTATAGGTACAGGGGCTGCCTGGTTATACTCGATGATTGTTGTATTATTTCCTTATATTTTCCCACCGCTTGCGCGTGGTCTCTATTTCGATACCGCAATTCTTATTATTGGATTTGTCGATTTAGGTGTTGTATTAGAAACCTATGCTCGCGGCAAAACTTCTGAAGCAATTAAACGGTTAATTGGTTTGCAGCCAAAAACTGCACGAGTGGTGCGAGATAACCAGGAAATGGATATTCCCCTGGAAGAGATTCAAATAGACGATGTATTGCGGGTGCGACCGGGTGAAAAAATTGCGGTGGACGGAATTATCACTGAAGGCCATTCATTGGTTGATGAATCCATGTTGACTGGCGAACCTTTACCTGTCACTAAAAAATTAGCCGATGAAGTTCATGCTGGCACGCTCAACAAAATGGGGACATTTCTTTATCGGGCAAATCGAATTGGAAAAGACACTGCATTGGCGCAGATTATCGCGCTGGTTAGACAAGCACAAAACTCCAAACCTCCCATTGGTCGTTTAGTCGATGTTATTGCTTCTTATTTTGTTCCCGCTGTTTTGATTTGCTCGGTAATCACCGCGTTGATTTGGTTTAACTTTGGCCCTCAGCCAAAAATTTTATTCATGCTAATTACAGCCATTACCGTACTTATTATCGCCTGCCCTTGCGCTTTAGGATTAGGCACACCCATGGCAATTATGGTGGGCGTGGGGAAAGCTGCACAAGCAGGAGTTTTGATTCGTAATGGTGCGGCGTTACAACAGGCAAGTCGCTTAACCATGATAATGTTTGATAAAACCGGGACTATCACTGAAGGCAAACCCACTGTAACCAAAGTGATTACCTTAGCAGATCATAATGAAAATCAATTATTGCAATTGGCCGCGAGCGTTGAAGCTGGTTCGGAACATCCTCTCGGAGCCGCCATCATTGAGGCAGCAAAAAAAGCTAACTTGAGCATTCTTGCCGCTAAAAACTTCATGGCTCACAGTGGCCAAGGCGTACAGGCGGAGATTAATGGTCAAACTATTTTAGTGGGTAATGAAAAAATGCTTGCCCAACTCGGAGCAACTGCCTCTTTATGGTCAGAAGCAGAAAAGTATACGGGAACCCTCATCTATATCGCCATTGCCGACCAACTCGCTGGGATTATGATTGTCTCTGATCCTATAAAACCTGATTCAAAAGAAGCAATAAAACGTTTGCATGCAATGAATATAAAAGTAGCCATGGTCACCGGCGATCGAAAACAAACTGCTGATGTCGTTGCAAAAGAAGTTGGAATTGATGAAGTCTTTGCAGGTTTATTACCAGAACAAAAATTATCGGTCATAAAACAAATGCAGGCTCGAGGAGAGATATTAGCAATGGTTGGAGATGGCATTAATGATGCTCCGGCTTTGGCCCAAGCAGATGTTGGTATTGCCATCGGCGCTGGCACTGACGTTGCGATTGAAAGTGCCGATATCACATTGATGCGTAATTCTTTGCAGGGTGTGGTGGATGCTATTGCAATTTCTAAAGCTACCGTACGCAATATCAAACAAAATTTGTTTGGTGCATTTATTTATAATGTTCTGGGTATTCCTATCGCAGCAGGTATTTTATATCCCTTGATGGGAATTCTATTGAATCCAATTGTTGCCGGCGCGGCGATGGCATTATCTTCTCTAACCATTGTATTGAATGCTAATCGATTGCGGTTTTTTAGAGCATGAAGATATAGAGTAAGGAAAAAAATTAAAACCATGATTATTCTACTCACAAACTTCATCGGCATTATTCTCATTGCCGCCATTGTCTGGTGGTTTTGGCTAGGTAAATCCGCCCAAACCAAGGTCCTAGTTACTAATATTATCGACATTGCTGTAGATGGCGGCATCTATATTCCTGCCGCTATCCAAGCCAAACAAGGCAGTCATATTACTTTACGTTTTACCCGATACGATGCAAGCCCATGCGCTGAAATGGTGGTTTTTCCCGACCTTGGCGTCAGCGCTGAGTTACCTGTAAAAAAACCTTTTGATATCCCACTAACACTAGCTAAAACGGGTGAGTTTGAGTTTACCTGCGCTATGGGTATGTATCGAGGCAAATTGATTGTGGAACCATAGGTGCATAATTCATCTCCTTTAAACTTGTCCGATACTCACGTTAATTAAGTTGACGCTTTTACGATGAGGGAGCAAAATTTGCAAATCATTGCTAAGACTAGGTCTGTTGACACACGCTATTAATGCCTATAATTCAGATTACATTAGGAAATTGACATGAAAAATAAAACTCTCTCGTTAAACACTCGCGTCATTCATGCAGGCCAAGAACCCGATCCGTCTACCGGCGCAGTCATGACTCCCATCTATCAAACGTCTACCTATGTACAAGAAAGCCCAGGAGTTCACAAAGGGTTTGAATACTCACGCACACGTAATCCAACTCGATTGGCCTATGAACGTTGTGTAGCTGATTTAGAAAGTGGTTCCGAAGGCTTTGCTTTTGCCTCTGGTATGGCTGCTACCGCAACGATTCTCGAATTACTGGATCACGGCTCCCATGTTATAGCGATGAATGATCTCTATGGCGGAACATTTCGCTTATTTGACAAAGTGCGCAAGCGAACAGCTGGCTTAACTTTTTCTTTCGTTGATTTAACCGAACCAGAGGCATTAAAAAATCATATTCGCAAAGAAACTAAACTGATTTGGATCGAAACTCCAACCAATCCTTTATTGAAATTGGTCGATTTAGCAGCCATAGCAAAAATTGCCAAAGAAAATAATGTCTGGTGTGTGGCGGATAACACGTTTGCCTCCCCTATCCTTCAACGCCCCTTAGAAATTGGCTTCGATATAGTGATGCATTCATCGACTAAATATCTCAATGGCCACTCGGATATGGTTGGCGGAATAGTTGTTGTCGGTCACAATCAAGCTCTGGTCGAACAAATGGCATTCTTACAAAATGCCGTAGGCAGTATTGCGGGGCCATTTGATAGTTTTCTGGCTTTGCGTGGTTTGAAAACACTCGCTATCCGCATGCAAAGGCATTGTGAAAATGCCATGATTATTGCTAAATGGTTAGAACAACACCCAATGATTGAAAAAGTCATTTACCCTGGGTTAGCTACGCATCCTCAGCACGAATTAGCACAACGGCAAATGCAAGGTTTCGGCGGTATGATATCAGCCGTATTAAAGGGAGATATCAACGATGCAAAGCGATTTTTGGAACGATGTGAATTGTTCTCCCTCGCTGAAAGCTTAGGTGGCGTAGAAAGTTTAATTGAACATCCAGCTATCATGACCCATGCCTCTATTCCATCTGAGACACGGGCTAATTTAGGAATAAGTGATGGCCTCATTAGGCTATCAGTCGGAATTGAAGCGGTAGATGATCTTATCGCCGATTTAAAATCTGCCTTAGAATATTGAGCGATTGCTGAGATTGAAGAAAGTAATAGATCAACCCCTTAAATGTAGCCTTGGCAAGCATCGCCTATCAAAAGCATAACAAGATGCTGAACCCTCAAAGCGATGCGCACCAAGGAATACTGTTGCATTAGACTTCTTGATGCGCTTCGCTGCTTGCGCTTACAATGTACCAAACTCTTCAAGGCGAAGCTTATCAAGGCTACGACCTTGAGTTATTACTGAAGAATTAAACTAGATTTCCACTTGATAGCTAGTACTATCAGCTTCTTGCTATACTAGCGAGAATGAGGCTTAAAGTAGATTCAAAAAATAAAAATGACCATCCACACTGCTGAGCTGGTAATAAAATATAAAACCAAGCAAACAGGGCTCCTAGGTATATTTGCAACCACCCTATTTTTAAGTACCGCTTTACTATTTTGTTTAGCGCCACTAAGCATAAAAGCAATTTTAGAAAATACCGATAGCGTACCTTCAGTATGGAGCATCAGCCTCCTCTTTTTTATCACTAACATGCTAATTGGTTTTTGTTATAGCCACTTCACTACACATAAACTCACTATTAACAAACAAATCACTATTCAAGTGATACTACTATCGCTAGCAATACTGTTATTTCCAAAAAGCATTGAACAAATGCGTTCATTTTATGATGTCACTAACCCATTCCATCTGATACTGCTGCTAATCACTACAGTTAGCTTGCCACTTTTTTCTTTAGCAACCACAGTACCTATGGTGCAACATTGGTATAGTGATAGCTTGCATCCGCAAGCGCAAGATCCTTATTTTCTGTTTGTTCCCGTAGGATTAGGGGGGCTTACAGCGGTTATTTTTTACCCGTATTTTTTCTCGATGAATTTCAATGTTCTTGAACAAGCAAATCTCTGGTTACTATTTTTTGTGGTATTTTTTATTCTATTTTCTCTCTGTGCTATCACTATCAAAAATGTGCAACATACCAAAGCTCAATTACACAAATATTTCGCCCGTTCGAATTTACAAAGAAACACAGAACAAATTACTAATAACATTTCTTTTAGGCAGGGACTTTATTGGGCGTTACTTATTTTTACCCCAACGAGCTTACTGCTTAGTTTAGCGACTTACACCACCATTAATTTTGGAGATGTGCCTTATTTTGGCTTAATGATGCTTGGTTTATTTTTATTAGCCTTCAGCCTTGGTTTTTCAGGAAGAACTACTTTTGAGCATCCATACAGCATCATTATCCAATACGGGCTATTATTTTTATCAGTTATTAGTTATGCCTTTGTCTACTTATTTAAGCATTCATGGATATTTATACTGATTCATTCAGCAACATTTTTCTTTACTACCTTAGTTTGTGTCAATGAGCTTAATAAAAGACGCCCTACCGCAAACTATTTAACTAATTTTTATCTCTGGGTTGCATCAGGCATAACATTGGCAATTATTTTTAATAAGTTTTTTGCGCCGCTATTATTTAGCAACATAATAGAATATCCAATAAGTCTGGTTTTTGCGTGTTTAGTACGACCACAATTAGGAAAATTGACTAAAAAAATATTTCTGCAAGGTGACGTGCTTATTCCCCTCGCAATTCTATTTTTATTTTATTTATTAAGCGCAAGCGGAGTGATAACAGCCAATTCCACCATTGAAAGTAGTATGCTAATTTATTTTTTACTTGCGACGATAATTTTTGCTTTTCCGGAACGACCATTGCGTTTAGGTTTAGGAGTAGGTTCTCTTTTGCTATCGGCTATGCTTTTTTTAAATTCCAACCAAAGTAATGTTTTATTTGTTGAGCGTAATTTTTTTGGTATTGTAAAAATTATTAATAGCGGTAATATTCATATTTTGTTGCGTAATAATATAATTCTTGGAACGCAGTATTTTGATTATAATAATGGCGAAATAGCACCTTATTTGAAAGAATCACAACTATCGCTTTGTAGTAGTGACGCTAACCAATCAAGGTTAAGTATGATTGCCATGAGTCATTTGCATGATCAAAGTGATATCAACTATTACACACCGCTGAAAGAAATCTTAACCACTGTTAGATCTAAAACAAAAAATCCACGTGTTGCGATTGCAGGAGTTGGTAGTGGCGCCACTGCTTGTTTGGCGCATTCAAATGAAGAATTTACTTTTTATGAACGAGATAATACTCTTATTTCTCTTGCAATGAACCGACGCTATTTTACTTATTTTACGGATTGCGCACCAAAGTTACTGGTGCATGATAATATATACAATGGTTTACTTTACTCCCCTAATAATTATTACGACTTAATCGTTTTTGATAATTTAATTGCTTCCTTATCACCCACACATTTAATTACTCGCAAAATCATTGAACTGAATCTAGAAAAACTCACTCCCAATGGCGTACTAGCATTTAATATTTCTAATCGATATTTTGCTCTAAAAGATTTTTTAAGCAGAATAGCTGATAGTTTTCATCTGGTTACTCGTATTCGTATTGATTCACACTCGAATTGGCAAAATTATCAATTGCCTTCGGTATGGGTAGTCATGGCACATAGAGACAGTGATTTAGGGGAAATGGATAATAATCTTGATTGGCAACCATTACCTCCGAGTAGCAATCAAAATTTTTGGCAGAATAGTATTTTAATTTAAGACGTTATGTCCAGCATAGTAGAATTATCAACCGACCCTAGCATTTTTTTTACTTTCAACAAATCCTCATAGGCTTTACTTTTTTCTTGTGGCGAGCGTAGTAAATAAGCGGGATGAAACGTAACGATAAGTGGAATTTTTGCTTCACCATAATAATGCAACATTCCGCGTAATCTGCCCAAAGAAACATTGGTACCCAACAGAAAATGGGCTGCAATACGCCCAACCGCCAATATTAATTTGGGTTTTAATAATGTCATTTGGTGCTGTAAAAAAGGCGTACACGTAGCTACTTCAGCTGGATTAGGATCACGATTACCCGGTGGCCGGCATTTGAGAATATTAGCGATATAAATATCTTGTCTTTGTAAATCGATCGCTTGCAACATAGCATCTAACAACTTACCGGCTCGACCAACAAAAGGTTCCCCTAGCCGATCTTCATTAGCGCCTGGGGCTTCGCCCACAATTAATAAATCTGCTTGTTGATTACCCACCCCAAATACCGTTTGAGTCCTAGTTTTATGCAAACCACAGGCTTCACAAGTACTGACACGTGTTTGTAAAGCATCCCAATCAAGGGTGTTGATGGGAGATTGTTGTGGGTTAAGTTGAGCGTTGATTTCTGCAGATGGGATAAGGGTTTCATGATAATTTTCAGGTGGTAATGAAATATTGCCGCGTTCAGACCACACGTCAATGCCCATCGTCTGCAAATACCATTGTTGTTTAGGGGTCATAAGAGCGTATTATTTGTTTTCAATGTTTTTAACCATTTCGCAACTAACCGCTTATAATCAATAAAAGTCATTTTTTGATTTTTCAATTTTAATTCCTCGCACAGTATAGGCATTTCTCTTTGAAATTGAGCAAAGTGATCAATTATATATTCTCCATCAGGAATTATTTTTTCTTTATGGCCTTGAAACCAATCACGGACACATCGTATAGCAGTTTCAGGTTGATTCTCATGATGCTTTATATCTTTACCAGAAAGATCCGAAAGAAATTTTTGATATCGGTACTCTTCAGCGTCCAAAATTAAACAAACCTTGGATTGGTGTTTTTTATTGCCATAGTGCTTCGCTCCAATAAATAGACCTAATTCAAACGGCATATTAAATCGAGGAAGCTTAGTGTTTTCATCCAATTGAGTTCTTGAAATATCATGAATACCAAACTGGCAATTTCGAATTAGTTTTATTATTTTATCTATTCTGCTTTCGCTACTATCTTCATACTGCTGAGCAGATACTAACTCAAAACCACAATACGAAACTACAAAAATGATAGCATCAAAAATTGGCTTGTAATCATCATCGAAAGGACAATTTATAAATACACTCTTTTCATGGGAATTCCTTTTACCCATAACAATTCCTAATTAATTTTTAATGCTCGGATTTTAAATAACTTTTATTAGGGACAACATGAATATAAAAATTTGGGTCTGCTTTAGGTAAGTTTCCTTCTAGCCGCATTTTTTTTACAGCTTTTACTGCTTGCTCTATTTTTTTAGCACTAATGACACCTTTTCCTCTCGGCATAATTATCTTAGGCATGTTAGCTGTTAATTTTGACATGCTTTTTTCTCCTGATTGAACTATATAAAGTATATCATGACTTAAAAAAAAGTGCATAAGTTAAGCAAATTTATGTGTAAACGTGCTGAATTGGGAGTCAATGCCCATCGTCTGCAAATACCACTGTTGTTTGTAATTCATAGGCTTTGTAATCAAATATAGTGAAAGCGTGCTGCAATAATAGTGACAGAATCATTATTGACTTGATAAACTAATCGATCTTGTTTATCTATTCGTCGCGACCAACATCCTTGCAATTCATAGCGTAAAGGCTCTGGTTTACCTAGCCCATTAAAAGGTGTTCGTAAAATATCTTTGATGAGTTCATTAATTCGCAGCAAATTTTTTTTATCTTGCTTTTGCCAATAGAGATAATCGGACCATGCTTCAGGCGTGAATACAAGTTTCATTCTTCATGCAATTCCCTTGCGAGTAATTTGCCTTTTTTTACGCTATTTAATGACTTGCGCAGATGCTTAGCATTAGCGGCATTGCCAAGCAGATAAGCCGTTTCTTTTAATGATTCATAATCTTTCAGTGAAAGCATAATAACATGTTCACCACGCGGTCGCATGATGATAACGGGTTCATGCTGATCGATTGACTGCTCCATGACTTGTTTAAGATTTTTACGTAATTCTGTAAAGGTCACGATACTCATAAAATGTACCTAATAATGTACTTAGTAAGTACTATAGGTAATTACACGCTTTTTGTCAATTTTTTAGGCGAACCAAAACTGTAAGACGCGTACACTGCTTGCCCTCCCCTCAAAGATAAGGAACAATGTACAATGCTAATGGATAGATTCGAACTTATTATCTCCTCCCTCATTTTTATGAAGAAAGAATTTAGAATAAAGAAGAGAAATCATGCACAAAAAGCTACGCATTGCCGTTGGTCAACTTAATTTTTTAGTCGGTGATATTCAAGGGAATTTGCAGAAAATAATTGCCTCTGCTGAACAAGCACGCGACCAACTTAAAGCCGATCTGATTATTTTTCCAGAATTGGCACTCTCAGGCTACCCCCCCGAAGATTTATTATTACGAACTGATTTTCATGAGGAAATTAAAGCAGCCATTGAATATTTGAAAAATACCGTATTCGGTATTGATATCATTTTAGGCTACCCCGAACGGGTGAATGACGCGCTATATAACGCAGCTTTATTTATTGCTAATAATAAAGTGCTTGCCAATTATCATAAACAACAACTGCCAAATTATGGCGTTTTTGATGAACAAAGATATTTTAAAAAGGGTAATGAATCTTGCATTGTCGATTATAAAGGGCTCAGGTTAGGAATTATTATTTGTGAGGATCTTTGGTTTCCAGAACCAATAGCTAACTTAGTAGCAGCGGGCGCACAATGTGTTATTTGTATTAACGCCTCACCTTTTGATGTTTTTAAATTACGAGAACGTGAAAAAATTATGCGGACACGCATTAATGAGCATCATATCCCAATCATTTATGCTCACTGCATCGGCGGACAAGATGAATTAGTTTTTGATGGTCGCTCAATTGTCATGAATGAGAAAGGAGAAATTACGCATTTTGCTCCTATTTTTGAAGAAGCATTATTTTCCATTGATCTTGAGTATGAAAATAAACTGACTATTATCCCAGGAGAAATACATCCTCGCCTCAGTGACGAAGCAAGAACTTATCAGGCCTTAGTCACTGCAACTCGTGATTACATCAATAAAAACCATTTTCCCGGCGCTTTAATTGGATTATCTGGTGGCATTGATTCTGCTTTGGTACTCACGATAGCAGTGGATGCAATCGGGAAAGATAGCGTTCACGCCATTTTAATGCCATCTCGTTATACCGCCCAATATAGTATTGATGATGCTAAAACCTTAGCAGAAAATTTGGGTGTTCACTACAGTATCATTTCGATTGAGACTGTATTTGAAGCTTTTTTAAAGACTCTACAAAATGAATTTGTTGACACTGAAGTAGATAATACGGAAGAAAACATTCAAGCACGTTGCCGTGCCATCATCTTAATGGGATTATCGAATAAATTTGGCAAACTCGTGCTAACCACAGGTAATAAAAGTGAAATGGCTGTTGGTTATGCAACTTTATATGGTGATATGGCTGGAGGTTTCGCTGTCTTAAAAGATGTTTATAAAACTATAGTTTATAATCTGGCAAATTATCGCAATCAAATACAAGCTGTCATTCCCCAACGCATTATCGATCGACCACCATCAGCAGAACTTCGGCTGGAACAAACTGATCAAGATACTCTCCCTGCCTACCCTATTTTAGACGACATCATTAAGCGTTACGTTGAACAAGATTGGAGTATTGCCGATATTATTTCTATTGGATACAACGAAGAAATAGTTAAATCAATTGTCATGATGATAGATAAAAACGAATATAAACGTCGACAAGCGCCGCCTGGAGTAAGAATAACCACACGAGCTTTTGGTCGTGATCGTCGTTATCCAATTACGTCGGGATTTGGGCGCAATCGAAAGTAAACCAGACCGAACCGCTAACTAAACAGTGTCAATGCGCGGGTGGCGCCGAAAGCGGGGCCCCGTTGGTGAGGATCTAGTCATAATTTTTAAAATAAATACGATTTGTCATCCCAGCGAAAGCTGGGATCCAGAGGGCATTTAAATATACAAAAAATGTAGTTTTAATGATCCGACTCGATGCATTTCTTGATCATTTTCAGTAATTATCGATTCTTCTGGATCCCAGCTTTCGCTGGGATGACAGCTTTTTGTTCGTAAAAATACGAGTGGACACCTCAGGGAGAGGGTAATCTTATTCGAAAAGTTAGCTCATCACGTTTTTAAATACTTGGATACAGGCTCACAGCGCACTCTATCGCATCAACTTCTTCAACTCTGGAGAACTTGGATAATTAATCGTCAAGACGTGCAAAGCATCTTCTGCGGCTTGGTTGGCGCCTAGAGCTTGATTAGCTTTAACTGAAAGAATCAAAGCGGCCTCTGTTTGAGGTGTTCCTTGATAATGCTGAATAATGTAACTCGCTCGATTGGCAGCTGCAACGTAGGCTTTTCGTTTAAAATAATATTCACCGATATCCAACTCATGTTTAGCAAAAAGACTACGCAAGTAAATCATGCGCTGCCTAGCATCGGGGACATAAGGACTATCCGGCATAAGTTGGATCAAATCGTTAAATGTGAAAAAAGCTTCTTTAGCACTTTCTAAATCGCGTGAAGAATCATCAATGGGGAATACTCTTTGAAAAAAATTCTTGTTGGCTTTAAGTTCACTTAGCCCTTTCATGTAATAGGCATAATCAACATGTTCATCTCGAGGATACAAATGAATATAGCGATCGGCGGCAGCTTCGGCTGAAAGATAATCTTCGGTTTTATAATACGCCCAAATAATTTGCAGCTGAGCTTGCTGGCTATGTGGGCCAAAAGGGTATAAAGAATCCAAAGCTTCAAAATATTTTATTGTATTAGTGTATTTTTTATCGGCTAAACTGTTTTCACCATCTTGAAACAATCGCTCTTCAGGATAATTTTTATACAGAACGGCCGGTTCATCTGAACCCTTCAATTTTGTTAAATTAGCACAAGCAGATAAGAACACAGATAAATATACTATCATAAAGAAGAACTTGATGGTCTTTTTCATTCGATTTCAGTATCCTGTAATGACAAATTTTGCCTAGCATTGTAAGCGATTATTTTAATGAATAACACACCTCAACACATAAACTTGCGTAGTATAATTCCACCCGATTATGCCGGCTTGAGACTCGATCAAGCTATTGCAAAATTATTTCCCGAACACTCACGTGCTCGCTTGCAGGAATTTATCCGCAAAAAACAAGTCAGTGTCAATGGTGAGTACAAGCGGCCGCGTGATAAAGTCAACGGTGGTGAAGAAATCATCATCGAGGCTGAGTTAAAACCGGAACAAAGCTGGCTACCACAAATGATAGCGTTGGACGTGATCTATGAAGATGAAACTTTGCTCGTTATTAATAAACCAGTAGGATTAGTTGTCCACCCGGCGGTTGGTAATCGTGCTGGTACATTATTGAATGCATTACTTCATCATGCTGACGCATTAGTGAATTTACCTAGAGCAGGGATTGTACATCGCTTAGATAAAGATACTTCCGGTATTATGGTCGTAGCGAAAACTTTAACAGCCCATACCAATCTAGTGAAGCAACTGCAAAAACGCGGTATTGAGCGTGAATATCGCGCCGTTGTCTGCGGCGTAATGACTGCTGGTGGAACTATTAAAGCTTCCATTGGTAGGCATCCCACACAACGAACTAAAATGGCTGTTGTCTCCAGCGGCAAGAATGCTATCACGCATTTTCGTGTATTAGAAAAATTTCGTGCGCATACCTATATCAAAGTCAATTTGGAAACCGGTCGCACTCACCAAATTCGCGTACATATGGCACATAGCCACTATCCTTTGCTGGGAGATGCGACTTATAATCATCGAATTTATTTACCGGCCGGTGCAACAAGCGAATTATTAACAGAATTACAAGGATTTCGTCATCAAGCCTTGCATGCTTATCGATTGCAATTAGTTCATCCTGAAACGCAAGAAACAATGAGTTGGTCAGCGCCTTTACCTAACGATTTTATTCACTTATTAGATATTCTACGCGCTGACTATGAAACTTTAGCTGAGGAATCTTCTTAGAATCTTAGAGGGTGCAGTATAATTATTAGGAATCATATGCTCAATCTTATTAAACCAGATTGGCCAGCGCCAGAGAATGTGCACGCATACACAACAACACGCCAAGGGGGCTACAGTGAAGCCCCATACGACAGTTTTAATATTGGCGATCACAGTGGCGATGATCCCGAAAATGTGGAAACTAATCGCCAATTACTGGCTGAAGCACTAGATTTACCTACTCCACCCGTTTGGCTCAATCAAGTTCATGGCAACAAAATTATTTGTATCGATACCCCGCCTTTGTCATTGATAGCAGACGGCAGCTTCGCACGCACACCCAAAAAGGTTTGTGTGGTTATGACAGCTGATTGCTTACCTTTGTTGATCACTAATCATACTGGCACAATAGTTGCTGCCTTGCATGCTGGGTGGCGAGGTTTAGCACGAGGCATTATTGAAGAAGGCTTTAAAATCCTGCAACGATTTGATCAAGATCTACTGGTATGGCTAGGCCCAGCAATCTGTCAACAAGCATTTGAAGTCGGCCCTGAAGTGCGCGAAGAATTTATTAATGCTGATTCAGAAGCAGCAAACGCATTTATTCCTTCTCCCTCTGGCAGGTGGTTGGCGGATATTTATGAATTAGCACGAATTCGTTTACGCAAACTGGGAATCACGGCTATTTATGGCGGAGACTTTTGTACCTATACTGATTCTAAACGATTTTTCTCTTATCGTCGGGATGGAAAAACGGGCAGAATGGCCAATTTAATTTGGCTTTCACCGTCGCCTTAACTAAGGTCGGTTTACACAGAAAAAGAAGAACCACAACCACAGGTAGTTTCAGCATTGGGGTTGCGAATGACAAAACGTTCACCGTCTATGTCATCGACATAATCGATTTCAGCGCCGAGTAAATATTGATAACTCATAGAGTCAATTAACAATTGCACCGCCCGACCACCACCACCTTCGCCACCTTCACCCTCATCCGTTTCTTTTTCAATAACAATATCATCAGAATTGACTGCTTCTTCGAATGCAAATCCATATTGAAAGCCAGAACAACCACCACCCGTAATAGACACGCGCAATTTCAAATTGGGATTACCTTCTTCATCAATTAATTGCTGCACTTTATTTGCTGCATTGGTGGTAAAAACAACATCTTTAGGTGTTGTGAGTTCAGATATTTCCGCTTGTACTTGTGGCATGGCTCTCTCGGCTGATGACAACGATTGTTTTGTTTTTCATACTCTTGCGTAATTATAACACATTATCCAATGGATGAGCCATTAGGAACAGGGATTGTTGGTCTTATTAAGATTACTCCTTGTTTATCAGACATGGCACCAAGAACTAGCACTTCTGATCTAACGCCAGCAATTAATTTTGAAGCAAAATTTAATACGGCAACTACTTGCTGACCAATTAAATCCTCAGGAGTATAGTGTTCAGTAATTTGAGCAGAACTCGTTTTGATCCCTGCAGGACCAAAATCAATAGTTAATACATAAGCCGGTTTGTTTGCTTTAGGATTAATTTTGGCTTCAATGACAGTGCCTATTCGCATTTCGACTTTTAAAAAATCTTCAAAAAGAATGTGATGAGTTTTGTTTGTCATTATAATCAGTCTCGATAATTAGTCTCGGTATTTAAAGGAGTTCCCATGCGCTGGATATTAGCTTTTCATATCATTTTTGTCATCTGCTGGTTTGCTGGTTTGTTTTATTTGCCGCGATTGTTTGTTTATCATACCGAAGCAAACGACACACTGAGCTTAGAACGTTTTAAAATCATGGAACGACGTTTGTATTTTGGCATTATGACACCAGCCGCCATTCTTACTATTATCTTTGGTATTTGGCTACTGAGTTCTAATTGGCACGGTTATTTCCAAATGGGTTGGTTACACGCGAAATTATTATTCGTCATCTTCTTAATTGCTTATCATCTTTACTGTGGTCATTTAATTCAGCGTTTCAAAGCCGACAAAAAACCTTTTAGTGCCACCTTTTTTCGTTGGTTCAATGAAATTCCCACGGTTCTTTTATTCATCATTGTGATTTTGGTGGTGGTGCAACCTTTCTGATGAAGAGCTTGGTTATTTATGGCTCATTGTTTATAATTGTGTAAATACATGTGTGAAAGTGAGGCGAATATGGCAACTAATCTTGCTATCGATGACAATTTAATCAAAGAAGCTCTAGCAATAGGCCAACATAAAACTAAAAAAGCCGCGGTTACTGCCGCATTGTTAGAATATATCCAACACCATAGGCAATTAGAACTAGTCAAACTTTTTGGCACTATTGACTATGATAGCTCTTATGACTATAAAAAAGAACGCAGGAAAAATTAGCAGTGTCCATTTTGATAGATACTTGTATTTGGTCATTAGCATTGCGAAGAAAAAATAATAACCATGATGAGCATATACAAGAATTAAACTTATTAATATCCGAATATCGAGCGTTAATCATTGGCCCAATCCGTCAAGAGATTTTATCTGGTATAAACAACCCAAAACAATTTACTAAACTAAGAAAACTATTAGCCGCATTCCCTGATCTCAACATATTAACTAGCGACTACGAGCAAGCAGCCGAATTTTTTAATTTAACTCGGTCGAAAGGCATTCAAGGTTCTATGATAGATTTCTTAATTTGTGCAGTTGCAAATAGGAATAACATTTTAATCTATACGGTTGATAATGATTTCTCTTATTTCAAAAAATACATTCCTATTGAGTTGCATTCAGTACGGTATCACCCTTGAAGACTGCTGTAAAAAATAAATTTTAAACCTGTCTAGGGCGGAGACAGAATTCATTGATCCCTGCTTAAAACATGCAGGGACAAGCTTTTGAGCACCGCAGCGCAGTTTACATGCGAGTAAATGAGCAGCGGAGCACAGAAAATCAATGAATTATGGCCAGCATAGTAGAATTGCCAACAGCCCCTATTATTCATCATTGTGATTTTGGTGGTGGTGCAACCTTTCTGATCCAGGACGCCACACAAATATTAAATCCCACACCCTATGTCCTAAGCGTAATCCTCTTTGCTCAAATTTAGTAATGGGTCGTTCTGCTGGCCTGGTGGCAAATTTACCTAACCCTTCGGGATTAACAAATCCCTCAACCGAGGACAACACCGACATCATTTGCATCGCATAATCTTCCCAGTCGGTTGCTAAAAGAAAACGTCCGCCGACTTTTAATTTTTCGCCGATTAAAGCCATCAACTCAGGTTTCACTAAACGTCGTTTATGATGGCGTTTTTTCGGCCAAGGATCTGGAAAAAAAAGCTGTATCGCAGCTAAACTTGCCGAAGGTATTCGCTCTTGTAAAATCTCCACAGCATCATGGCAAAAAACCCGAACGTTATTCAGGCCATATTTTTGACAACCAAGCAACAAAGAACCAATACCAGGCCGGTGCACATCAATACCAATGAAATTAAGTTCCGGATGGTTCTGCGCCATCGTTAACAATGATTCTCCATTGCCGAAACCAATTTCTAGAACTGTGTCTGCGAAACGGCCAAATAGCTCTTTTAAATTAATCATTCCACCCACATTAGCCACACCATAATGCGGCCAAAGGGATTGTAAAGCTTGCTTTTGCGCTTCAGTTATACGCCCTTCGCGGCGCACGAAACTGCGGATGACACGTTGATTATCTGTTTTGTTCATCATTAACTTTTTACATAACCTTGAATTTATGGTATCTAGATTCTAGTAGGCTTGCCTAGAAACTTTGATGTGCTTCACTTATCAAGGCTACATTACCTGAAAATGCGGGTGTAGTTCAATGGTAGAACTTCAGCTTCCCAAGCTGATAGCGTGGGTTCGATTCCCATCACCCGCTCCAAACTAATCGTATATATATATGCTGCTATCTCCTAATTTGCATGTTTCCCGCGAATGCTGAATAGTTACTCTTCATCTATAATTAATTCGTAAGATGAAGAACAAACTATTAGCACTTCATAAGACAAGGAACACCTTATGCACACTCATTTAAGCACGTTATTAAACGATAAAGGCCATGCCGTCCACAGTATTTCACCTCATGAATCTGCCTATAATTGTGTTGTTAAGTTAAATCAGTTACAAGTTGGGGCACTATTGGTTATGGATGGCAAAAAACTTCTAGGTCTTATCAGTGAGCGCGATATCATACGAAAATTAATCAATTGTAAATGTGACCCATCAGACGTAATCGTAAAAGATCTCATGACCACCCAGTTAATTACGGTCAAACCTGAAACAACGGTGGAAGAAGCCATACGTCTTATCACTGAAAAACGTTTTCGGCACTTACCGGTATTAAAGGGGAAAAAATTAGTCGGATTGATTTCCATCGGTGATTTAACACGTTGGATCATGCTTGCGCAAGAGCAAGAAATTTCAGCACTGACTAATTATATTCAAAGTTGATTCGTAAAAATCACTCAGCTCAACCTTGTATCGTAGTTGCCGTCATTGCGAGCCCCCACGCTTTTTGCTTTTGTTGGGCGTGGCAATCCAGGCATTAGAGCGTGGCAGTCTTGCTTCGTCGCAAAAAGCAGCCCTAACGCACCCACATCACCCTACATTTACCTAACCTTTACAGCAATGACAGCAACTGAGAAGTTACAGTTACATATCGTTTTATATAACTTATTTTAAATACATTCGTTACATTCAATTGTTCTCAAACTGACTTTTTAAGCGGGCAACATTATTCGAGGCAGGATTTTGCCCTTGTTCTTCGCCCGATAAAGCATTTCCTCCCGGTAAATTTGTTGGCACAGGATCTGGCTTAAAAAAAGTTACGCTTTTGGAGCTACTTGGCATTTGAAATGGAGGCACTGCTGGCGGAGGTCCTTGGGGTCTCATAGTTTGAGAAAATTGAGTATTTGCTCTTCCTCTGACAAGAGGGACTGTCGTAGAAGAGGGACTTTCCGCTCTAGGAATAACAGGAAAATGCTGCGGTAACGGCGACTTTGAGCTCTTTAATGAAAATGATCCGCGGCGCTGGGTAGCAGGAAAACCTTCCCTAAATGAGAAAATTTCACTTCCAGGAATAGAAGGTGGCTCATTGTTAGGCCTAGGCGCAGTGGGAGTTTTGTTAAAACTACGTAAAGTCATACTTCGATTTGACGGAAGATGTGGTCTTGGTGGAGGTTTTGGTCTACTTACAGATGATGGTGTTCCTGAAGCAGCTAGTGGCTCTTTATTAGATTCGGCCTCTTTTTCCTTTTCCTTCTCTTTTTCCTTTTTCTCATCTACTTCTTGTCCATCTCTCTGTGTTAGCTCTTTCTCCTTTCCTTTGTCTTCTTTTCTTTCATGAATTGGTGTGCTCGGTAGAAAACGTTGAAATAACTCATTAAGTTTAGGAATACATTGGTCGGGGAGAGCTTCATCTTTATATATTAGTAATAAAGAGCTTATGCCCTCTTCTTTTGCCAGCTTTTTGTCCGTAGAGTCTAGTAATTCTATTATTTCTTCTTTAACTCCAGAAAAATCTTTTCCATGAAATTCAACTAATTTTTCCAGAAAGAATAGCACAAATCTGCTATCCATTTTGCACGCACAACTTACATCAATATTGATAACCTTTTTTTGTTCTATGTGGAATTGTTTTAATACTATTGCCTTTAACAGTTCAGCAGCACATTGTAGGGTATTATGTATGGGTTTTACATTGCATTCATAAAGGTCATCTTTCTCAAATAAAGATTCCTTCAAAGAAGTCATTTCCAGTTTTTGCACTATAAAATAATACAAAACAATATCAAATATTTTTTTACTGGAACTAATTATTGCATATAATGCCTCACGTTTTTCTAGTTCCAGAGAGATATCTCGGCTTGTTTTTTTTGCGTCAAACAACATTTTACTAGCTAATGATAGTAATGTTTCACCCTCTCTGTTGGTGATCAACCAATCAATGCTTGCTGGGTCAGTTAATAATTCCATTACTAGCTCTAAAGAACTAGCCATTATCGCTTTAACCAGTTTGTTTTGCGAAAAATTTACATCTTGGTCCTCTTCCTCATCATAATTTTCCTGCGTTAAATTAGATTCTTCTGTGTTGCGTGACTGTGCTACCACTTCTATCATCTGTTCTAAAGAAAGATCATAAGCGCTGAGTGATTTTAAAATTTTTTTTCTATCCACGAATGGAAAGGGACTGTTAGGAAGAGTTATGTTTGGTTTGCTACTTGCTCTCATTAAAAAAGATCTGATAATGTCAGCCCAGGTGATTTCTGTACTATTTTCTACACTTTCAATGGCAACTGGTCGGCTACTTTCTTTTGACGGCGTGCAGCCATATTTTAATGTAATCGCATTAATCAACGCTGTATCATTTGACTCTTGGCCGATCGGAGGCAAGATTCTGATAATATGCCTCACCTCTGTTTCTTCGAAGGTTTTGCTAATAATTTTTCCTTCTTCAAGCCAATATGCTGTTAATTGACCTTTTCTTCTTCGCATCACAAGGGTGTTAGGAGCAATTTCATTTTCTTTGGGGCTTGTCTTTAACATTAAAACACGACTACACCAATTTGAACGACTAAGCAAATGTTCTGTTTTAAAGGATAGCAAAGCCTTGTCTTTTGGAATTTCCTTCACTAAGTTAAGTAAGCACTGATACCATTCAGCATATTTCGGGTCGTCAATATTTTTTTTGCCGCTTCTTCCTTTAATAATCACCTCAGCATTTTTTCTAGCTAGATCGGCATCATCTTCTTGATCATCTTTTTTCTCTTTTGTTAAACTATTGCTTATATTTTGCAAAGGCCCAGTTAATACCTCTGTAATAGTTTTAAAACAAGCACCTTTAATTTCTGGTTTAGAAAATTCGAGGGCTCCACAATAATCGATAATAAGACCGTGTAAGAACCGCAAAATAACGTAACCATTAACCTTGATTAAAATTTCTCGTTCATGCTCACGGGGATCTGTAATATCTCCAGATTCCTCCATTAATAAATCTTTTTCTGTTGGGACTCTTTCTAATACATGAAATATTTGATAGGCATTTTTTAAAACGAAATCTGGCAATGAACTACAGCATTCTTCTGAAAAAATTGTTTCATAATAAGCTAAAACTAGCTTGGAGAATTTTTCACAAAGCTCTTTAGACCAATCTTTATTTTGAATTTCATCAAAATTTTCCTCGACCAGCTTTTTTAACTTTTTAACAAAGGTTTTTACAAATTGTTCAAAAAAAGTTTTTTCCCTCTTGCCCAGTTTAAATATATTCTTTTCACTGTACATAGTAGAACGGCGTTCCTGCACCATCAAAGCTGATAACATAGAATCTGTGCGCATAAAAATTTCGACACTCTTGCTTTCTTGCGCTTTTTTAGCTTCGATATCTATTAATTTTTCCACTAATAAATTGATTTGTTGTCTAGTCAGAACTTCTGGTAATGCTTTAGCAAATGGTTCACGCTCAGCTGCATTTTTAGTTGTTATACTCATAAGAAAAACAACCAAATCATCTACGTTAACTTGATGATAGCTTTCATCAAATGCTTTTATTGCAAGTTTTTGAAAAGCTTTAATAGTTTTAATAGAGGGTTGTTTTTCATCTGAAGAATTTCTTTCACTACGTCGAACAGATTGTCGCTTAACTTTTTTCTCATCATCCGTCAATGCTTGTATGTCACGTGCTAAATATTCAATTTGATGCTTTTTTAATCGCTTTGCTTGTGCTTGCCCTTGCAACATAAAGTCCCCTTCGTGTGAAAGTTTTTTTATACTTTGAGTATGAAATAAGCTTGAGTTCAAGCATTGAGGAAAAATTCTTATAGCTATATATATCTAACACAGATGAGTCCCAATACGTACAGTCTCATTCCCGCTAGCACTGCAAAAAAACAAACACAACTTGCCATCAAGCGGGAATGACGACTGTACGGAGACCCATCGCAAAGTGGATTACGACAAAAAAACTGTCCTAATCCACCAATTTAATTTTAACATCGCACAATTATTTGCATAACAACTTTGACGTTGTTTTTTTCAAACTAACCTAAACTGGACTCATAGAGAAACCAAGCACGGCGTTCCGTCTCATCAATAAAGTTTTCTAAAAAGCTCGCTGTTGCAACATCGTTATGTTCATCACAAATTTTATGCGCAGCTCGCATACGAGAAGCATAGCCTTTATTATCTTCTAATAAATGCCGAAGCATTTCTCTTGGTTCAACATATACTTCATTATCATCATGAATCTTTTGCAGTTCACTAATGTGACTGATCGAACGGATGGTTGTGCCACCCAGTTTGCGAATGCGCTCTGCCAATACATCGATCATTGCTAAGATCTGGTCAGCTTGTTCATCAAGCAAAAGATGATAATCGCGGTAGTGGCTGCCAGACATATGCCAATGATAATTCTTGGTTTTTACATACAATGCGAAAGCATCGGCTATCAATGGATTGACAGCAGCAGCAATAGCTTCACGAGCTTTCTCACCTAGATCATTAGGTGTAGCAAGTTTTGCAGGAGTTTCAGACGAGGTTTTATGTGAATATAAAATAGCGTGTTTCATCGGGAGGCCTCCATTAAATTAACGTGAGTTCCAGATAAGCTTAATACTTTTTTTAAGCTTATCTGTGAACGAACGTTATCCTGAGGAGCGTTTTTTGCGATGAAGGATCTCCTGGAGATCCTTCGCAGTCCAAAAAGCAGGCCTGCTCAGGATGACAAAGTGTGTTTGATAGAAAAAGAGTAGCACATTCAACGGAAGTCTGGCTATGCGAATTGAGCTATACAGAAACTCGCCACGACTATCGATGGAGTATTTTTATTTACTAATAATTTCAAAGCTCAAAGTTCAGAAGGCTCTTAATTTATGCTCTTAAATACTGTATGCTAAGTTAATTGTTAAATTACCGCGGGAAATATTCTTATGAAGAAAATGTCATATGCCATTTCATCTGCATTATTAATGGCCATTATTGCTGGAACACCCTTAACCGCTATTGCCAGCCTGCCATCTGCTGTTAATGGACAAAGCACATCAAGTTTAGCGCCTATGTTAACCAAAATTATGCCAGCTGTAGTCAATATCTCAGCGATAGGCGAAGTTTATGACAATGCTGGACCAGAAGCGCAACCTAATCCTAATAGTCAAAGTAATCCAAATAATGCTAACAACTCAGATAATCAAGGCAATCAAGGTCAAAATAACCAAGGTAATCAAGGCAATCAAAATCAAGGACCACGCAAATTCGCAGCTTTAGGCTCTGGAGTCATTGTTGATGCGGCCAAAGGTTATATTCTTACTAATGCCCATGTTATCCGCGATGCCAGAGTCGTGACCGTGACTTTAAGTGATGGTCGTCAAAAAATAGCAAAAATCATTGGTATTGATCCTCCATCTGATGTGGCGGTGTTGCAAATTGAAGCCAAAGATCTAACATCTATACCCTTAGCTAACTCTGATGATCTGAAGGTGGGCGATTTTGTTGTCGCTATCGGAAATCCTTTTGGCCTCAGTCAAACAGTGACTTCAGGTATTGTTAGCGCTTTACAACGAACTGATCTAGGTATTGATGGCGTAGAAAATTTTATACAAACTGATGCCCCAATAAACCTGGGCAATTCCGGTGGTGCGCTGGCTAATCTTCAAGGTCAGCTGATAGGTATCAATACAGCTATTCTTGCCCCTGATGGCGGTGGCAGTATTGGAATAGGTTTTGCCATTCCATCGAATATGGCAAAAAGTATCATGATGCAACTGATTAATTATGGGTCAGTGCGCCGTGGACTACTAGGTATCATGATTCAAACCTTAAACCCCAGTTTAGCAGATGCTTTTAATATGCCTAACGGAACCGGTGTGGTTGTGGCGCAGGTAAATCCCAACTCACCTGCAGCCCGAGCCGGTATGCAAGCAGGTGATATTATTCAACAAGTAGATGGCCAAAAAGTAACAAATAGCTCTCAAGTTACCAACATAGTGGGTTTAGTTCGTGCAGGATCACCAGTGAATCTTAATATTTTGCGTAATGGTAAATCTATTGATATGCATATCGTTATTACTACACCTAATCAATATCTACAAACAACCAGAGAAGCAAATCCTTTATTGTTTGGCATTAACTTACAAGATTTTAGTCAAATATCCGCTTTTCATGGCCCAGTGCAAGGTGTGCAAATTACTGGGGTTGCGGAAGAAAGTCCGGCTGGACAAGCAAAACCTGTTGGGTTACGTCCTGGCGATGTCGTTATTTCAGCTAACCTGAAGCCAGTACACAATATCACTGAATTAATGGCTGAAGCGAAACAAAGCAAGCAGTTATTGTTAAATGTATTGCGTGGCGGTGCAGCGATGTTTGTGGTGTTGAAATAAGGAACTATATGGTACGCCCCCTTTGAAAACAAGGGGGCAGACTAGAGAATCGAGGCTGGGGATTTTGAACTTCCCGGCGTTATTCCCGCCAGCGCAGCCTTGTATAAGGCTGCAAAGCGTGCAAGCGGGTATCTATAACTCTGTTCAAATCGAAGTACTGTTTATATAAGCTAGCTCTGGATTCCCGCTTGATAGCAAGTACTGCTTGCTCTTTGCTGTGCTAGCGGGAATGACGTCTAAGAGTGAATTCGAAACAAATCCCCCCGCCGCGTAAACAAAAATCGCACGTCGACCTCTCTTAAAGGGCGTTGAGCATAAATCAAAAATTGCCCAGAAAACAGAGATTTTTGAGTAGAACTGGAACAAAAATGCAAATTTCAATAACTAAAATACACAAATAATATATTAATTTGTATGTGTTTTGATTTATGCAACAACGCCCTTAAAGGGGGTGTTTCTTTAAAGAACTGAGAAAGAGAGAAAAGAATATAAAGTCTATTGACGTTTAATTGTCTAGGCTGTAGCTACCCATTTGCCATTCCAGGGCGATTAACTAGAGGAGCAACTAAGTTCGGAACTGGTTGGGCTCTTGGAGGTGCAAACAATCCTGGTCCGCGTCCTGGATTGACTCCGTTATTTATACCCCCGCGATATACTGCCACTCCATAGTTGCCACAAATCCGTTGGACTTCGGCAAATTTCTCTTCACTATTTGTGGTAAATTTTAGCCTTAAAGGGAAAGCTCCTTGCTGTGACTGAGCAATTCTTATAAGCCTTTCTGCGGCGTCGCAGCAGGTCTGAGTATCCCCATTAGTAATTTTGATTGCTTTGGAGAAAACTTCAACAGTAGGTTGCTGTACATCATTTTCTTGGGCCACAAAAACTAGGCGTTCCGCTTCTTCTGTCTGGAGAGTGTACTGTTCTGCAAAAGTATTTTTTGTTTCTTCTATGTCCGTTAAGAGAGAAAATGGTTGAGCATTCACATGCGCAGCCTGAATTACATCAGGAATAACCGCAGGTTCAGGCTTGAATAGTTCATTGCACAATGCATTTTGTTCAGCCTTTGTGAAATCTTTTACGCCATATGTTTTTGCCTGCTTAGCTATCTTTTTTAAATTATTATTGTTCGCTAGTAAATCGCTATCGTCTAGGATTTGCTCGGGATGAGGATAGCCATCCATTTCTGCTTGGCTTTTAATAGTTTGTTGTCTCGCTCGGGTGAGGTAACGCGGGGGACAGACAATACCAGCCGACCCAGGAGCATTGGTACTGGCCACTGCTTGATGATGTCCCGAACAAAACATTAATGCATGTAATAGCCGGCATTCTTGATGGTGACTAGCATTCTCATAATTAGGAGCTGCTCCATGTTGATAAAGAAAAATATCATAGGAATCTGTGCTATTTATTTCCTGAGCTTCGCGATCTTTTCCGCTAGCGCAATTACTATGAGAAAAAACACCATCCTTCCTTAAACGACGCGCAAGCAAATTTTCATAAGAACCCCCATGAAATTCCCGTGAACGACCGTTTGAAAATATCCTATTATGGTTAAGTAATTGGGTAAATTCTGCGACAATACTACGAATATAGAGTGCTTGCTGGGCTTGCTCAGGATTAGGATCATTGCCTTCAATCTGAGTAGCAAAAGCTTCAGCTCGTCTAATTAACTGGTTTGCAGCTTGTCCATTTGGCCCTGAATTTCTGGTACGATTAAGATGACCCATGCTATTAATAGGATGATTTGTATCAATTAATTCAATCTCATCCTGCGCCTCGTTTAGCCTTGCAACAGCTTGTCGCTTATCTTCATAGAGTTCATGATCAAACTTAAGCGGCGCAAAAGAAGCTCCAGGAGAAAGCAGACTTTGCAATAAAATCGCTGTATTAGGAATATCTGGGAAATGATTATTAGCTAGACTAACAATATGCCTTAAATTTTGATCTGCAATACTTTTGCGCACTGCCAACTGATCTTTTTTATTCCCCTCTACTTCATCAGCTGAGATAACACTGGAACGTAGGGCACTAGACTCATGCACAACCGTACAATTTTCATCTGCTCTTACCATCCTGATAGAATGTTGCCAAAAATTACGAACCCCAGGAACTTTGCTTAATCTATTGGGTAAAGAAGGAATTCTTAGCGCAACATCTTCTTTCGTCACTACACCACGTAATACCTGATTTAAGATTGCCTGTTCGGCCTTGGGCAGTAGCTGGAACCAAAGAGGATGATTGGCAGAAGGTAATATTTGAGTATTTAGATATTCCTGCTTTATTTCTTCAGACAAAGGCGCCAAAGGTTCATCAATTTGCACTAAATAACCTAGTTGCGCTTCTGCTTCAGTCTTTTTAGCAATATCATAGCGGGTAACAGTACAAATCGTTGGGCGCGGTCTGCATGCTGTCGCCCATTCTTCTGCGTCTTGTAATAATTTGATAGGATCAACGTCTTCAGGCAACTTAACCACATTCTTCAAAAGAACTTCTAGTATTTGTACATATTGAATTAAAAGTTTTTGATACGCCTTTATATTAGTTTTATCCGGCAAATTCTTAATTTCTGCACTAACTTTATCAAATACTCGTTGTGCAGCTTTTTTAAAATTTTCATGTGTCTTTCTTAGATCAATAGGCGATAAGCTATCAATTAATAATTGCATTCCTTCATGAATAATTTCGACTCGCTCACAATAACTCTGCTGAAAAGGATCAGCATGATTAATTGCGCGAAATTCAATATCATTATCATCAATATTGTCAAAACCACTCGCTTTTTTTAATTGCTCTTTACCCGCAGCAATTAATTCATTGTCTGCGGGCATTAGATCAGTAGAATGACGAATAATAATTTTTGTCATAGTGGAAGTTTACTTCTTTTGTAATTACTCTTTTAATAAATAATCAGTGTGAAGTGTATATACTACCAAGCATTTTTGACCAAAGATAGCTCAGATTTAAAATGAGAGGGTGTCTTACAGATACAACTACACTGGATTATCAATATCAACAAAATGATGCTTAAGGTCAAATTTTTCTGCCAAGTGTTCCCCTAATGCTTTAACGCCATAGCGTTCGGTTGCATGGTGACCAGCAGCAAAGAAGTGAATATTGTATTCACGTGCTGTTGTGACGGTTCGCTCCGAAACCTCACCCGTTAGAAAGGCATCGCATCCTGCAGCAACTGCTAATTCAAGATAATCTTGCGCAGCACCAGTACACCAAGCTAATTTTGCAATCAAGGAAGAGGATGCGGGAATATGTAAGGGTGCGCGTTGCAATGAGGTAGTAATTTTTTCTGAAAATTTTTCACTATCGATTGGCTCTGCAAACTCTGCCATCCATAATATATTGGGAATATTTCCTACTGCGATTTTATCGGTAACAGATACATCAAGAACCTTCGCCAATTGGACGTTATTACCATACAATAAATGAATATCTAACGGTAAATGATAAGCAAAAAGATTGATTTGCTGGCTTAATAATGTTGCCAATCGATGTTTTTTGATTCCAACAACACAAGGATCTTCATTCTTCCAAAAAAAACCATGATGCACCAACACCGCCTCCGCTTGCAATTCAATAGAACGTTCAATAAGCGCTTGGCAGGCTGAAACGCCAGTGACCAGAGTATGAATTTCTGCGCGTCCCTCGACTTGTAAACCGTTAGGACAATAATCTGAAATCTTTTCTGATTCTAACAGCTGGTTAAGGTAATTAAGTAGTTTTGTGCGGGTAATCATGATAAATCTCTCAAATTCAAATTTACCTTCTCTCCCCCGCCACATACGCGTCAAGCGAAGGAATTAAATAGGATACGCCCCGTTGAAAAAGGGGGCAGACTAGGGAGTCGAGGCGGGATTTTAAACTTCCAGGCGTCATTCCCGCCAGCACAGCCTTGTATAAGGATGCAAAGCGTGAAAGCGGGAATCTATAACTTTGTTCAAATCGAAGTACTGTATATACAAAGCTCTGGATTCCCGCTTTATAGCAAGTACTGTTTGCTCTTTGCTGTGCTAGCGGGAATGACGTCTGAGAGTGAGTTCAAAACAAATCCCCCCGCCATACGCGTCAAGCTAAGGAGTATTACTCCCGCCTTATCTGAGCACCTAGTTGAGATAATCTTGCCTCAATTCGCTCATAACCTCGGTCAATATGATAAATTCGATCGATGGTTGTTATGCCCCGCGCCACTAAAGCAGCTAAAAGCAAGCTTGCTGAAGCCCGCAAATCTGTCGCCATAACCGGAGCACCGTTAAGACATTCAATTCCGGTGCAAATAGCTGTATTACCAGCTAATTTTATTTGTGCCCCCATTCGATGTAATTCAGGAACATGCATAAAGCGATTTTCAAAAATAGTTTCAATAATAGTGCCAGTTCCTTCAGCAACTGCATTAAGCGCCATTATTTGCGCTTGCATATCGGTAGGAAAAGCTGGGTAAGGTGCGGTTCTAACATTGACTGCACGAGGCCGATTGCCTTGCATATCTAAGCTGATCCAATCACTACCTGTATTAATGATTGCTCCAGCCTCTTCTAATTTTAGTAAAACTGCTTCTAAAAGCGCTGGAGCAATACCTTGCAGTTTTACTCGACCCCGGCTCAATGCACCTGCAATCAAATAAGTGCCTGCTTCAATGCGATCTGGTAAAACATGATATTTTCCACCATGAAGTTCATTGACACCATCGATTACAATAGTATCAGTGCCAGCTCCGTTAATCTGCGCACCGAGTAGATTAAGAAAATTTGCCAAATCGGTGACTTCTGGTTCTCTTGCAGCATTTTTAAGGACTGTTGTACCTTTTGCCAACACAGCGGCCATCATTAAATTTTCGGTACCCGTCACAGTGACTACTTCAAGAACGATAACTGCGCCTTTAAGTCTATCTTTAACCTGAGCGTTAATATAGCCATTATCAACGGTGATATCCGCACCCATCGCAGTTAAACCTTGTAAATGCAGGTTGACCGGGCGAGTTCCTATAGCACAACCACCGGGCAAAGAAACAACCGCTCTTTTATATCGTGCTAATAAAGGGCCGAGCACTAAAATCGAGGCTCGCATCTTTTTTACTAATTCGTAAGGCGCCTCATAACTTGTGATATCGCGCGGATCGATTTGAATATTGAACTGATTATCCACATTAAAACGAACACCCATGCCACTCATTAATTCCATAATAGTGGTCACGTCTTGCAAACGAGGCACATTCGTGATGTTGATTATATCGCTAGCCAAAATTGCTGCGGATATGATCGGAAGAACCGCATTTTTTGCACCCGAGATTTGAACTTCCCCATTGAGAGGCACTCCACCGTTAACGATGAATTTATCCATGATTTTCCTTATTTACTTTTGGTAATAGTAGGGTCTGTTGACAATTCGCTAGGCGTTACACTCAGCATAGTAGAATTATCAACAAACCTATTCAAAAAGCTGAGAATACAGCCTATGATGCCCTCGCGCGGGCATAAATTATTATGAGGATGTTCAATCCAAACTATGATTCTGATCAGGGGTAAAAGTCTTCAGACTAATAGCATGCAATTCACCACTAGCAATATAGTTTTTTAAAATGTCATTGACTATTTGATGTTGTTTTAGTTTCGACTTGCCAATAAACAATGCCGATTCAATGACAACCTCAAAATGACGGCCATCACCTGTCACCGTAATATCAGCATTGGGTAAATTTTCTATTAACAATTGTTTAAGTATTTTGGTTTCCATTGATTCCACGCAGAGTAATATTTTTTGTAAGTATTCAGCACTGATGGAAACAGCCACTATAATGCAAGGTTGAACGAAAAATCGAGCAAAAAAGCGCAGTTTTTCGTTCAACCTTGCATTATAGTGGCTGTTTGTGCAAACTCGAAAGTTATGGTGAATAATTACTATTTTTTTAACAAAAAAAGCTTTTCAATTTCATTTATTCTTGTCATTCTAGCTTTCGCTGGAATGACAAACGTTTAAGATATTTATGCAACAACACCTTTAACATCTATGGCTCATTAAATTTCAAAATTTCAGCAACATTACTAATTGCGGCTATTCGCTGAATTTGCTCAGGAGGATTAATAAACTTTAATGATGCTTGATAATCTTCCGCCGCTTTTGACCACGCTAACAACATAGCTAGCCCAGCACTATCACTACGATTAACTCCGCTTAGATCAATAATTAAATATTTATTTTTTGCAATAATCGTTTCTGCTTGTTGTGAAAGCTGACTAACGGTATTAAAGCTTAATTCGCCGGATATCCGCAAAGTGCGATCATCTTGCCAAGTAATTTCTACTTTCATTAAGAAAGTTTCTTATTGTGTGAAGCTAATTCTTGAATAAGACCTGACATTCCCGATTGAGCTAGAGTACTCAAAAACTGAGAGCGAAAACTTTGAATCATGCTAATCCCATCGACACTGAAGTCGGTGATCTTCCAACCTGCTCCATGATTAACTAATGTATAGTTAAGATCGACTGAAGGACGCACATTAGAAATAATCTTACTTTGGACTTGTAACATCGACTGATTAACACTACCACGAATTGGCTGGAACACCACTCGCTCATTACTAAACTCTGAAAATGCTGAAGCATAGGTACGAGTCACCAGTATTCGAAATTCCTTAATAAATTCTGTACGTTGCGCTGATGTGGCTTTCCCCCATGCATTCCGGCCGACGACTGCTTGCGCCATTGCTTGTTGATCAACAACAGGAACAACATAGTGAACCACTGCATTATAAGAAATATTTGGATTGTTTTTTAATTGATTTTTATGTGCTTTCAAAACTGAAATAACCTGATCAGCAGTATTTTGTAACATGGGTATAGGCGAGGAACTAGCCCATGCTCCACTGAGCAATAAAACAAATAGCATGGAAATAATGGTAATTCTGCCAACTATACTTTTCATTATGCTTCACCCCTGTGCAAGTTTTAAACTAGATTGTCATCCAACTGCTGATAACACCGATGTTTTAACCTTTCTTTTTATCATTATTGCTGACTTTAAATAATAATTGACCAATTAAATTTTCTAAAATCAATGCTGGATGAGTATCAATAATTTTGCTGCCATTTTTTAAGTACGCATTTTGGAAACCGGGTATCAAACTAATGTAATTCGAGCCTAATAACCCTTGTGTTAAGATCTGAGCAGAACTATCACTTGGCAATTCATTATATTTTTTGCTAATCAACATAGTGACATCAGCACGAAATGTTTCTGGATTTAGCTTGATAGATATCACTTGACCTATATGTACTCCAGAGATCGTGACTGGCGCTCGTGGTTTTAAATCACCAATATTATCAAATGCTGCCGTAACAAAATAGCCGCTTGCACCCGCCTCATTGGTTAGCCCGCTGACCTTTAAAGCCAACACAAGAAAAGCAATAACACCAGCCAACATAAATAAACCTACAATCATCTCTAAACTACGACGTTGTAACATCACCAGCCCCCTAGCATAACAGCGGTTAGTATAAAATCCAGCCCTAATACGGCTAAAGATGAATACACAACCGTTTTAGTAGTAGACTGACTTATGCCTGCCGCTGTGGGTACAGTATCATAACCTTCAAATACAGCAATCCAAGTAACGACGAAACCAAAAACTAGACTTTTAATGATTCCGCCAGCGACATCTAGATGGAAATCCACAGAGGATTGCATATTACTCCAAAAAGAACCGCTATCAACCCCAAGCCACTCTACTCCAATTAAATACCCACCAAAGATTGCGACAGCACAGAAAATGATAGTCAAAATCGGCATCGAAATAAAACCTGCCCAAAGCCGGGGCGAGATAACCCGCCGTAAGGGGTCAACAGCCATCATTTCCATACTAGCTAGTTGATCAGTTGCTTTCATCAAACCAATTTCTGCAGTCAAGGCTGAACCTGCTCGACCAGCGAATAAAAGTGCGGTGACCACCGGACCTAGCTCTCGTACCACACTCAAAGCCAACAGCTGACCTAATTGTTGTGTTGCTCCAAATTTATTCAAAGTATTATAGCCTTGCAAAGCCACGACCATGCCGATAAACAGCGCCGACATCACAATGATAACTAACGACAAAACACCTACTGAGTAGAGTTGTTCAACCAAATAAACAAAACCATGTTTAAACCGCGGCTTTCGTATTAAAGTTCGAAATAAAAAATCACTTGCACGCCCAAGGCTTTCACAAAAATCAATGCCGACTCGCCCAAGACTATTAATTTTCTCTATCATTAGCAAATAAATCCTCACGAAAATCATTGGCTGGATAATGAAATGGCACAATTCCATCAGGTAACCCGCGAATAAATTGCTTAACAGCAGGGGTTTCATTATGCTTTAAAGCTGAAGGTGAGCCCTCGCCAATGACTTTTCCATTGGATATAACATATATATAATCAGCAATGCTGGCTACTTCTGGGACATCATGCGAGATAACAATGGTGGTCATTCCGAGGGTGCGGTTTATATCATAAATAAGTTTGACTATAACGCCCATCGAAATAGGGTCTAAGCCAGTAAATGGTTCATCGTACATGATAAGCTGAGGATCAAGTGCAATCGCTCTTGCTAAAGCTACTCGTCTTGCCATTCCACCTGATAATTCACTCGTTAGCAAATCTCGCGCGCCTCGTAATCCTACGATTTGCAGTTTAAGCAATACTAACATACGGATCATTTGCTCCGAAAACTCAGTATGCTCACGTAAAGGAAAAGCAACGTTTTCAAACACACTCAAATTGGTAAATAAAGCACTACTTTGAAATAAGAGCCCCATCTCGCGACGAACTTGATAAAGGCGATGACGAGATAAACCGTGAATATTGACACCATTGATCGCTACATTGCCTTCCTTGGGAGTGAGCTGCCCACCAATTAGCCGTAACAGTGTGGTTTTGCCGGAACCGCTGGGACCCATAATAGCTGTGATCTTGCCTCTTGGAATCGCGATAGCAAGTTGATTGAAGATCAAGCGATCGTGGTAGCAAAAACTGAGGTTAGATATGGCGACATGTGTATCAGTTTGATTAGTCATACCAGCTATGTGAGATAAATTTTTAAGGATGTAGTTATATCATAAACCTGCGGACACGACAAAAATTTTATTCCCCTCTCCGCCTGAGGGTATCCTCTCAAATTTTGCAAAAATTCAGCGTCGACCTTTTGCGCTGAGTGAAGGAGATTCCGCTGGATTACCAGAAGGAGTTACTTTTTTATTGGCTTGCGCCTGAGTCAGTGCGGCATTTTTTTGCATTGATGCTACCGCATTCGTATTATTCAATGCAGTAGTCTTTTGTCTAGTGAATGCCGCATTTACATTAACAAAAGTAGTGTTCTTTTGTCTTAACATTGCTGCATTCGTATTAACAAATTTGGTATCTTTTTGTCTCACAGCTTCTGCATTAGCAATCGTTTCTAGCGTAGAAAATCCTAAAGGATTAATCGTTCCATGAGTGATCGCACCTGGTGCAGAACTACCAAACATAGCGTGTGCTTTTAAATGCCCAGCAATAGCAACATTTGCTGGTTGAGTTACATTCACAAAAGCTCCTTCAAGGGAGCGGCCAAATGCTTGCGCAGCTACATTGACTTCTGTATTCGCTAAATTAGATTCTTTGCCCCAGGTACGGGTTGAAGCTGCCGAACTATCAGCGGTTTCATCGTCTTGAAGCTCTGCAACTCTTCTTTCAGCTTCTTCAACTACTTTCGCCTGCTCTCGCAGTTCGTGATTTTTCTTGGAGTCTTTCGAAACAGGGGATTTTGTAACTTCACCTGCCATTCTTTCTTTGTTGAGAAAAGGCAAGAAATCCTTAATTCTGAGCTTTTTTGTAACTAATCGTTGTACTTTTTCTTTCTTATAAAACCCTAGCAACCGCTTACCCTGACCACCACCACTTTCTCCATCATCATTTTCAACAGTTTCATTTTGCTTAAACGACGTCACTTTTTTTTGAGCAAATACTGTATTAGACGATAGCTCATTGCTATGCTTTTTTGCTTTCTTTCTAAATATCTTTCCTCTCGCCATCACCTTCTCCCATCCTGGTATTCACTCCTATCCTTATAAATTTTACCATAAAAAAGCTTTTCATGTAGGGTGACACGGCGCTTTTTTTGCGCCGTAATCCACCAAACTTAATCAATACAGTTTAGACTTAAGACATTATTGCTGTTTTATAAGCGTAGCAGGCAAAAAACGACCTAATCCACCTTCCTATCTAAAATATATAAGCCTATTTACTAGACTAGAACATTTATCAACGGCACAAACTAGATGATAAAGTATTTTTTGTCATAAATGCTGCTTTTAATTGCGGGAGATCTAGGCCTTCCACTGCTGCTTTTAAGCTGCTCACTAATTGCTCATAAGCATCTACATTGCCATTTAACGGATTGGAAAGCGCGGTATCCGAGTAAAAAGTAAGAAACCGCACTTTTTGCTGGCAACCATAAAACCAAGAAGATGTATTAGGTTCAGCCTTGCTTTCTGTAATAGCTTTTACTTGTGAAGCGTAAACACTTAAAAGTGCTACTTTTGTAGCTTCAAGGCTTTCCTGGAAAACAACAATTTTTTTCAGCTCCTGATACAGCTTTTTTTGACGCTCTTCATGACCTACGCAAGCTTTCCCCTGTTCGAGAAGAGCTAATAATTCTGCAAGAGGAATTCCTTTCTTCATGGCAGTTTCTTGGCATAAAACTTGTAACTGTTTTGCTTCTCTAAAAAACAATCGAGAGGTGGTATGGAATTGCCGTCTACGCGTAGCAAATACTTTATTTAATGCTCCATCTTTTGTAAAACAATCTGCTAAATCCTTCTCAGCAGCTTGTTTAATTTCCTCTGATTGACTTTTACTTTCAGCAACAATCATACGGACTAAAAGATCTTTAAAATGCTTGTTTCTTTCAAAAACTGCTTCCCATTTTTCTATATATGGTGATTGATCATAATCATAATTTGACCTCGTCCAATTCATTGTTACAAGGATTTTTAATCGGTTTAATGCAACCGACACCTCAGAAGCAGACACATTACTCCATACCATGTCAGGCGTATTAATCACTTTTTTTACCATTGTTAAACTTTTAACAAAAGCTTTATTCACATGATCATTTTTGTTTGTCGGCAATAATGTTAATACCAACCCTAAATGTCGTGGCGCATATCGAGCCACTTTGTCCAACCATAATTCATCTTGAGCAATCCAATTGGCAATAGCGGATTTGAGACAACCTTTTCCCAAGGGCGCTTTCAATGCTAAAGTTAACACTTGATTTAAAGTCTCAGGGGCATTCATTGCGACTATCGTCAACCCACTGCACTTTTTAGAACTCTTATCCAATGCCTTTAAAGCATTAGCAATGTTCTTACTGGCATCAGGAGATTCTGCGACATACATAAGCACCGTCCTCAAGTATTGAGGCGAATGCTGGGCTATGGCATGCAAACCAGTTTGACCATCTCGAGTACACTGAGTACGCAAAGCTGCAACAAAATACGTTTGCAAGACCGATGACTTGTTAGTCTCAGTCACGCTAGAGTCAGTCGTCAAGGTAAGTATATGTCGTAAATTATCAGGATTTTGCGCCACCACATACAAGCCGGTCCGATCCTTATTATCTGTTTTGGCTAAGGCTGCAAGTAACGCTCCACACAATGACTCCTCACCTTTTTCTGCTCCTAACCTTTTTTTAACCAGAACAATAAAATCTGTAAATTTCTCAGGAATATAATGTCCAACCAGTTGCAACCAAAACCATAAATTTTCCTTTGTGATATTTTCCTTTTCTTTTTCATATAGCGCTAGGATAAATTGTTTGCCAATAGCAACTCCGGTCTTATCTACTACTTTAGCGGCTTCATCAAAAAAATCAGTGAGATCTTCAACATCCCCTTCGCATATCAAATCAAACCACGACCAATCGCGCTGATTTGATAACTGCCAATTTTTTACGATAGCCGTTGCGATATGTTTAACGGTATGAGGAGCATTGACCGCTAGTTTTACTAATTGCTCTAATTGCTGTTTTACAGCGGAAATTCTGTTTGCTACATACTGCAATCCATTATTTTCTTTCGCAAGCGCTTCAACCATGCCTTTCGACATTGGAGAATCAATCGGTTGTGTAAACAATTTTTCTATTAGGTCAGAACCGTGAGACGCACAATTTATTACTTCTCTTAAGACAGTTACACCATTTTTATCTTGTTGCACAATTGCTTTAGCAAAACCTTTTGCTAATTCGGAATTTGGCTGTTTGGTAACTTTTTCCAACAGTAATTCTAAACTAGCGAAATTGCGCACTATAGAATGCAATACCGGCAAGACTTTATTATCGTAAAGCGCTTTAGTAAAATTAATGGCCAACGCTGAATTTGGATTCGCAACAACTACTGTGAGCAATTTTGTTAAATTGTCAGCATTTTTAGCGAGCAGATCGAGTCCCGTTTTTCCCTGCTTATTTTTCGCAGCAAGCGTAGTAGCAAAGTTTGTTGCTAACAGAGACTTCGGTTCTTTAATAACTTCTTCCAGCAGTAAGTTCATATTTTCTGGACTTTCTGTTATTACATGCAATACAGTTTTTTCTTGATTATCTTTCATAGCAAGCGCAGTAGCAAAGTTTCTTGCTAACAGAGACTCCGGCTCTTTAATAACTTCTTCCAGCAGTAACTTCATATTTCCAGGACTATCTGCTATTACATGCAATACAGTTTTTTCTTGGTTATCTTTCATAGCAAGCGCTAAAGCAAATTTTTTGGCTAAATCAGAGTTTGGATTATTGATAAATTCTTTCAACATTAACTTTATGTTTTCAGAACTATCTGCTATTACATGCCATACAGTTTTTTCTTGGTCATCTTCTATATCAAGCGCTAAAACAAAATTTTTGGCTAAATCAGAGTTTGGATTATTGATAACTACCGTTAGCAGTAACTGGATATTTTCAGGATTATCTGCTAATAAGTGCAAACCATTACCTTTAAAAGATGGATTACATAGCGCTTTAGCAAAGCCATTAGCAAATTTTGAAGTTGGGTGCATCTCAACTATTTTTAGGACTTTTTTTAAGTTCTTAGCATTTTTACACAGCCATGATAATCCACCTGTGATTTTACTAAGCGCTAAAACAAAATCGCTGGCTAAAACAGAATTTGGCTTATTAGCCACTACCTCCAGCAGGCGGGTTAAATCGTTGCTATTTTGAAATACTAAGCCCAATCCAGTGCTATAGTCCCCATACTCTTTAAGAAAATTTTTAGCAAAAACTTTACCAAAACCATTGGCTAATTTTGATTCTGGGTTAGCAATAACCACTTCGAACAAACGTTTTAAATCACCTGAACTTCGACTCACCAACTCTAATCCTGTTAGATTATTCTTATGCTGTGTTGAAAGTGCTGAAGCAAAACCCCCAGCCAACTTAGAATCTGAGTTTTCAAGAACTTTTTGGAGCAGCTGATTAAATTTTTTGGAACCACACAAATCCAATCCGGTTTTGTTGTCTTTATGCTTTTTTGAAAGTGCTATAGCAAACCCATTAGCCAAATCAGAATCTGGATTTGCAAGAACTACTTGGAGCAGTTGATCAAATTTTCCGAAACCCTTACACAAATCCAATCCAGTTTTGCCGTCCTTCTGTAAACTTGACAACTGTGCAGAGAAACTTTTGGCTAACTTTGAATTAGGAACGGTAACAGCTCCCTGGAATAGTAAATTCCACTGCTTCTTGGTTAAGCCTTTTTTGTTATCTTTATTAAGTTCCGCCACCCCACCTGCATCTGCAAACGCATCCGCCACAACCGTTGTAGGAGCTTGGGCAATCTTTTCCAACAGCGAATCTAAATGGTCAGGGCCCTTTTGCATCAACCAAAATAATCCTTTATGGTTCCAGGTATCAATATTGTCTGTTGTGCCAAGAAAAACTGAGAGAAAATCGTCATTTTCGAGTACTAGTGGCCATAATTCCTTTATTGCTGCTTTTTCTCCAAACAGTAACGACCGCATGAATAGTTTAACTATGTCTTGAGTTAATGACCCGTTCAATAACGAAGTTTTTATGAGTGCTTGATGTGTTTTAAAGAACTCGCATACTTCTTTGATATCATTAGGAGAATTATTAGGCGTTAAGAGCATTTGCAAATAACAAACATAGAAATCAGCACGACTTTGATCAAACTGATTATCGTTTAGAACTTCCAGAATCGCTTGTCTTTTTTCAGGAGGAGCACAGTAAAATAGTTTCTTTATATTTTGCCATTTATTTGCATTAGCTAACTCAAGAAGAATTTCCTTTAATATCTCTGAGTTCGAAAACAATTGGGTGTAAAAAAGATGCATCGTTTCGTGGGTGAAGCAGGCAACGACAGATATTAATTCCCCATTAACTAAAGAATCTTTTATTTCCTCTTGGCTTGGTTCAATCTCAAAATTGTTATCATCTAAATCACAAAATAAGGCTAAGGCTTTGGCATAGGCTGGATCTGATTTGCCCTGATCTTGTTTACCCACCGGATTTTCTAGTACCTTTTGAATATCAGCCTGCTGCTGCTCAGTAGCATAAGTTGTTATTGCGTTCTGTTTCGCGGTTTCTGGAACAGGATAAAAACGAATCGGTACAGTATAATCGTCTGGAAATTCTTCACCATTTTCTTTAGCGCGCGCTTTTAATCTTCTTAACAGATCGCGAGCACGGGCTTGCGCCAACATGCGGGAGGGAAGATTATCTTTAAAAATCATAATACAACATGAATCATCAATCTCAAATCGCAATCGACCTAACACTTCATTGATTTTATCAGGACTGATATGAGGAATTAGCTCTTCTAAAGTAGAAAAAATTGTAGGACTATCTTTACGCTTTTTATAATCTTGCTTGGCATCATCAATAGTATCTTTATGATGCGGTTTAAACCTAGTGCCAAAGTCTCCCGAGGAAATAATGGTAGTCAATACATTCGTAGTTACATTGCCGAACGCAATACCCACACCAATATCAACCGCAGTATTTGCGTGATGAAATACCTTGGCATATTTCTTTTTCGAGGGATCATTAAAGGTGCTAGGTTGTGACTTTGAATGGTACTTTTTCTTTTTCTTTGAATATAAATGCTTTTTGTTGGCTCGCTTGTAAGGACCATTCTTATTCCAGGCAGCTTCTTTGTCTCGCCCTATTCGTAACTTAGCTCTAGCTCGCCAAGGTTGATCTTTTGTGAGGTTACTAATGGTGATTCCATCGACACACGAGCGCCAAAAATCGTTATCATAATTCCCATCTTTGTCCACGCCGCGAACGGTTTTAAAACAGAAAGGATTATTAACATTGTATTCTTCTGTTGGTTTTTTTGTTTTACGCCTGAATATCCACATCTTAAATACCCCTCTTACCTCTATTCAATATGCAAACTGTTCGCCAAAAATGCACTACATAGTTTTCGTTAACTACAAAGAAAAAACGCGTTTTGAATCATTAAGAGCGCCGAAAGCCCCTCTAAGTGTTCTCCCACCATCACTGGCCGCACCTTTTATAGTCTGCATTAATTGCTTATACTCTTCAGTATTGCCATTTAACGGTTTGGAGAGCGCTGTATCCGAGCTAAACATAAAATTAATTCTTTGTTGACAACCATACAACCAAGAGGATTCTTTAGCAGCGGAACCGATAGCATTATCTTGTTTTTTTATAATTCCTTTAAGATCGCTATTAAATGATAGTGGGTTATAGTTTACCCATACACTTTCAAGTGCCTTATACAACTCTTTTTGCCGTTGCTCATGGCCTTTGCATGCTTTGCCTTCTTTGAGAAGAATTAGCAAATGCTTTAACGGAATTCCCTCCTTTCTTGCAGCTTCTTGGCATAACCCTTGCAATTGTTTTGCTTCTGAAAAATCTAAGGAATTGCAGTTAAAAAACCGATGCCTTCGCCGAGTAGTAAATATATTATTTAAAGCACTCTTAGGTTCAAAACATTTCTGCAAGTCTTTCTTAGCTAGCCTCTGCGTCGCATCTGATTTACTTTCAACAACAATCATTCGGGCCAAAAAGCTCTTAAAATTTTTGTTTTGTTCAAAAACCGCCTCCCATTTTTCTATATATGGCGTTTGATTATATTCTGAGGGCACCATCCAACGCTGCACTACGGAGCTTTTTATCTTATGTAGTGCATCTGTCACCTCAGAAGCAGAAACATTATTCCATACCCTATAAGGAGTATTAATCACTTGCTCTACCATCACAAAACCACTTTTTCCTGCGGGATTGTTTTTGACAAAAGCCTCAGAAGCTTTGACATCAGTTGATAATGTCAATATCGCTCCTAAATGCTGGGGAGCATATTCAGCAACTTTGTGTAACCATAATTCATCATTAGCTATCCAACTGGCAATAGACTTTTTGAGAAACTCTGTTCCACGGAGCTCTTGCAGTACTAAAGCTAATACTTTATCTAAGCTCATGGGAGCTTGGGATGCAATCATGGCCAGCCCACTCATGCCAGAATTACTACTATCCACTAACGCTTGCGCAAAAGAATTTATGTCATCAGGAGTTGCTCCTGCAAACAAAGATAACAGTTTTGGCAAATAACGCATCTCTTGCTTCAGCACTATTTGCAATCCATTGCTCCCAGTTTTATCTTTGGCTAGCAGCGCTTGGGCAAGATTTTTTTTATCTTGATCAGAGGATGCTTTTGCAAACAAAGCTAATAGCGTTGACAAACAATCAGGCGCCTTTTCCATTATTACATGCAAACCACCGTTCTCATTCTTATCTTGAATCGCTAATGCCTCACTCAAATTCTTTCTAGCGTCAGAAGAACTTGCAACAGAATCAAGCACTCTCTTCAAACATTGAGGCGAATGTTGTGCTATCGCATGCAAGCCTGTTTGCCCATCTCGAAGGCATTGAATACTCAAGGCGCTAACGATAGAGCTATTGCTGCCGGGATATTTTTTTGTATACGCTTCTGCGTAGGGAAGTATTTGCAATAAATTATCAGGATTTTGCGCTACAGCGTACCAACCTGTCCGACTCTTCTGGTCTGCTTTGGCTAAAGCTTCAAGCAATTGCTTACTTTTTTCTTCTCCTTCTATTGGAAAAACATGATCAATAAGATCTTGGAACTTCTCAGGAATATAGTGCCCAACCATTTGCAACCAACACCACATATTTTCTTCTGTGATCGTTGTCTTTTCTTTTTCATACAGAGCGAGTATGAATTGAGTGCCGATAGCAGCCCCGGCTTTATCTACTACCTTCGCTGCCTCATCGAAAAAATCAGTGAGATCTTCAATACCGTTACTCTCGTATATCAACTCGAACCATGACCAATCAGCTGGTTTCATCGAATTCCAAGTTTTTACGATAGCTTTTGCAATAGTTTTAATATTTTCAGGATATTCAACGGCTTTTTTTAGTAATGTATTTACTTGTGCGAGTTGATCAGGGGATTTTATTATCGATAGTCCTTGTTCTTCGTTGCCAAACGCTTCCATTATACCGCTTAATATTGCTGGACTACTGTGGGCCAATGTCAGCAATCGACTTCCCAAGCAGAAATCTTCCCCTGTAAGCTTACCCAAGACAGTCATGCCCAGCTTATCTTGTTTCCCAAGTGCCGCAGCAAAGCTTTCTGCTAACATTGAATCTGGGTGTTCGGTAACGATTGCCAGCAGACTTTTCAAAAAGTCGGAAAGAAAATCTAGCTTATGTAAGAAAGTACAACCTTCTCTATCTTGGCTCTTAAATATCTCGGTAAACCAAGTTGCATTGATTAACTTTGGGTATTCAATAGCTTGTTCAAGTAGTCGAATTAAATGCGTAGGGTTATGTTGTGCCAACACATGCAATACAGTACTGCCATTATTATCTATTTTCGCAAACACATTATTAAACCACTTTCCTGAGAGTAAATTCGGGTAATCAACACTTCGCTCAAGTAGTGAAATTAAGCACGTAGGATTATGTTGCGCCAACACATGCAGTGCAGTGCTACCCATCTTGTTTTGATTATGAAATTCCCTACCTTGTGCATCATAAGATGAAAAGCATTGAGGGTGTGTTGTAAACAAGGTAACTAAATAATCAGCATTATATTGCGCTAACCAATGCAAACCATTATTGCCTTGATTATTTTGTGTTAAAAAAAATTCTGAGAAAAAAGAGCTTTTTTCGTTACTTTGTAACGAATCTATAAGTAACAAAAATTCATTTATATGTGTTTTTTCCAAGTGAATTAGTGAACGCCCCAATAAAGCAGTTACATTTTTAAATAACTCTGGTTTGTTAGAAATTTCTTTGTGATGTTGCTTAAAAAATCCTACGGCTTCTTTTATTCCCTCCGAAGAATTATTATTAGTTAATAGCGTCTGTAGACAGCAGGCGTATAATGTAGAGTGCTTGTCATTTCCCTTGAAAAGGGCTTGTAACTTTTCCAACAACTCTTGTTTTTTACCTAATGGAGCGCAGTACAATAGTGCTTGTATTTTTTGCTGCTTTTGTTTATCTAGTTCGTCGTCAGGAAATTTAAGAATTTTGAGGACAAAATGGTTCAGAAAAGATTCGTTTGCAATTAATAGCTGAACTAATTCTTTAATAACTTCATTTTCACCATAATCGAACGACCTTTGTAATAATGCATTTACGTCATCAGCTACATAACCAACTAAATCACGCTTTTGAATGAGATTTACAGCTTCTTTGAGATCAGCGGGTGAATTATTGGGAGTTAACAGCATCTGCACATAGCAAATATATACAGTATTTTTATTTTCAAACGGACGCTCTTCTATAATTTCCAGCAATGCTTGTCTTTGATTTAGGGGGACCCAATAAAACAATTTCTTTATTTCTATCCATTTATTTGACCTAATTAACCCAGAAAGAGTTTTCTCTAAATTAGGCAAAATTAAATTAGCATAGCAAAGATTCATGGTTTCATAAGTAAAGCATGAAATAACAGATATTAATTCTCCAACAACCAAAGAACTTCTCACCTGATTCTGGATTGATTGAGACAACTTAGCTAACTCAAAATTATTATCATCTAATTCACAAAATAAAGCTAAAGCTTCGACATAGGGATCACCCAGCTTTTTTAGGACAGTCCTTCTATCTGTCCGCTGCTTAGAAAGCTCGTAGGTTCTTATCGCGTTCTTCTCCTCCCCTTCTCGTTTTTGAGGATAAACACGAATCGGTACTCTATAATTTTCTGGAAATTGTTCAACATTTTCTTTTGCGCGTGCTTTTAATCTTCTTAACAGATCACGGGCGCGCGCTTGCGCTAACATGCGGGAGGGAAGGTTATCTTGAAAGATCATAATGCAGCATGAACCATCTGTGTCAAATCGCAATCGACCCAACACTTCATTGGTCTTATCATGGCGGATATGTGGGGTTAACTCTTCTAGGGTTGAAAATTTTTTGTTGCTATGCTTCTGTCTTGCAAAATCGTTTTTTGCCTGCTCTTCAGTATCCCATTGAGTTGGTCGAAGCCGTGAACCAAAATCCTCATCAGAAACAAGTGTAGTCAGTACATTCGTTTTAACATTGCCTATAGCAATCCCAACGCCAATATCCTTTCTTTCCTTATGGTGATGGAATGGTTGGGGAAATTTATTCTGTTCAGGAACGCTGGACGTGACAGGTTGTGATTTTGAATGTTTCTCTTTCACTTCTTTTGGATATAGGTGAGTTTTGTTGGCTCCTCGCTCATATACGCCATTTTTATTCAAGGCAAAAGGTTTCTTTTCTCCTAATCGTAACTTAGCTCTAGACCGCCAAGGTTGATTTTTCGTGAAGTTACTAATGGTGATCCCATCGACACACGAGCGCCAAAAATCGTTATCGTAAATATTATTCTCGTCAACACCCCGAATGGTTTTAAAACAGAAAGGCTGGGTGATAACGTGATTTTCTTTACGAAAAAATTTTTTGAACATTTTTATACTCTTACTTAACCGCTCGTTACTCTATGAACAAACCGATTGGTGTGTGCAAACACATCTTTAGTTTTTTTACAGTATAAAATATCTTAACGCACAAGAAAAATCTAAAATAACAATTATATAAAAAGCATACATCCCGAGATGATGTAACCCCCGGAGACTGAAAAAGCACCGCCATTCCAGTTTCTGTCATCCCAGCGAAAGATCCAGAAACGTAACTTTATTACATGACTAAGCAACGGGAAGATGGTGTAGCACCTGCATTTAATATAACCGTTGTATCCCCCGCTGCATTACCTGCCTGCTGACAAACCTGTAACTTATCAAATGCTTGCTTATCCTTAGGCAACTTCAAAAACTTTGCAACATCATTGTAAGCGCTGTTATGAATTCTAAAGAAATAAGAGCCTTCGGAATAAGGACGCGGTACATCCAGTGGTTTATGCCCTTCTGGCACTTCTTGTGCTCCATAAACTTTAGGAGCTTTTTTATTTAATGTTTTTATATTTTCACCTAAATGTTTGGCTAAAGAATCCGCGTCTTCTTTAGAAGAGCAAACAAAATTGGCAAAGTTTCTTACCGCAGCTTGTTTTGCCTCAACCCAATGGCCACGTCCGAGATATATTTGCAGATTTATTTCCTTAGCCTTTTTGATCCCTTGCTCAGGCTCCTTTTCTTTTTCAAGCCCTTCTTTAGAAGCATCGTCTTCAAAACCAAGAGCTTTTTGGAGCTCATCTTCTACATTATCGTTAACTTGAAGCTCAGTTTCACCAATAATAATAGTTCCCCTATAGACCATTTCTTCTCCATCTTCCTTCTCTCGCGGTTTAACATTACTATTAAGTAGGCCTTTCTCCTGCACTTGCCTCTTGCTCCCCTGCTGATTCCACATATTAATCTCCACTAATAAATCTCATTTCAAAATGTTTGGTAACTCTCAAGGCTATTATCTCAAAAACAGGTCTTGAGATACCGAGTAACCCTGGTATAGCGATGCATTTATCGTCTATTATGAGCCTAACCTTCGCTATCCTGAATAACCAACTAGCTCGCTAAGAGGGTGTCTTCAAATTCGCTGAGCTACGACGGAAAGTGTTGATTTTCAATGGCGTCATTCCCGCCAGCACATCCTTGATAAGGACATAAAGCGTACAAGCGGGAATCCATAACTCTGCTCAAATCGAAGCACTGTTTGCACAAAGCTCTAGATTCCCACTTGATAGCTAGTTCTGCTTGCTCTTTGCTATGCCAGCGGGAATGACGTCATCGAAAATCACCACTCTAGCATCGTAGAATTTGAAGACACCCTCTAAATTCAAAATCGCTTTGATTGGGCAATTCTCCTGCAGAAGAATAACGTGATTTGAGTTAATGGTCAATTTTTGTCTTTATTGCTTCAGTCGCATTAGGAAAAATTGCCCTCCTCCCCGCTGTAGCGACTTTTTGCGAAGAGAGATGACAACAATTGCAAATTCCACCTATTTAGGTTATATTTTTTACATTGTGCACTTTAATACGAGCTTTAGAGAATATTTTTCACATTGAGGCATGAGGTTGATATAAAACCAGTTTTAAACGAGTTTGCGACTTCCGAAAACAATTTAGCTATAGCAATTTCATTAGGGTCTGTTGACAATTCGCTAGGCTGAGACAGAACTCATCGATGACATAGCTCACTTCCCTGCTTCCCACGAAGGTTGTGCTTGCGGCGTGCTCCATGTTACCTTTACCTCTATGTGTTCCACATTATTCTTCTTAACTAACGCAGCTCTACTGCAGGAACTTTTAACTTAAAAGGTGAGAAAGCATGAATCAGACAAGCAACTCAGGCTCTCCAACGCTAAGTAATTATGTATTGCAAGTCAAAAACTTTGCCCAGGGAGTTTATCCCATCGTAGTGCTGTCATTATGTGGTTTTTTCCTCTTTTACAAATATGTTTTGCAAGTTTATCCTAGCGTGATTACCAAAGAACTGATGTCTGGTTTCCATCTGAATGGCTTTGGATTAGGTAATCTTTCCGCTACATTTTTTTATTCTTATGTAATTACCCAATTTTTTGTCGGAATTTTACTTGATAAATATGGTGCTCGCTTACTCACTGCAATAGCTATTTTTTGTAGCGCCCTCGGTATCTGCATTTTTTCCCAAACAACTAATCTACTGGTAGCTGAGTTATCGCGAGCTTTGATGGGCTTTGGGATTGCATTTGCTACGGTAGCCTACATGAAAATGGTTGCGGTTTGGTTTCCCCCTAATCGCTATGCTTTCCTTTCCGGCTTATGCGCTACCGCAGCGATGGCAGGTGCTGTTTTTGGCGAAGCTCCTCTACAAATGATGATCGCTGCTTCGGGCTGGCGAGAAAGTTTATACCTTTGTGGCTTGATTGGTTGTGGCATAGCCGTATTGTTTATCCTTATCGTACGCAATAGAGAACAAGCAGATGCTACAGCAACAACTTCCGTAGATAAAAAAACCTCTCTACTATTCAAAGATATTTTAGCCGTATGGTGCAAAAAACAAAACTGGTTGCTAACCATTTACTATGGCTTAGCATTTTCACCCTTAGTCATTTTTGGCGGCTTGTGGGGCAATCCTTTCTTACAAAAAGCCTATCATTTAACGCATACCCAATCGGCTTCATTTCTCTCTTTATTATTTATCGGCTTGGGACTTGGCAGCCCTATCCTAGGCGCAATATCTGATCGACTCGGTAAACGCTGGACAGTGATGTTTTATGGTGGTTTAGTCACGTTATTTTCCGTGGTATTAATTGTGTATTTCCCCTATTCGCCCACATGGTTAGTTGGTTTGTTGCTATTTGTTTTTGGCTTTACGACTGGCGCATCGATGATAAGCTTTGCCATGGGTAAAGAAACGAATAAAATTGCACTGTTAGCGACTATTGCTGCCATGATAAATGCCGGCGATGCAATCTTAGACTCTATCTCTGAACCGTTAGTAGGTAAATTTCTTGACTTAGGTTGGACTGGCAAAGTCATTAATGGCGTTCATAATTTTTCTCTGGTTGATTATCAGCATTCATTAAGCCTACTCCCGATCTACCTTATTTTAGCTGCGGTACTGTTATTTTTCATTAGAGAAGATAAAAACATCGATAATAAAACAGGCTAACATTTTTCGGCTCCCCCTATTTAATTTTTTATAGGGTCTGTGACAATTCGCTAGGCGTTACACCCAGCATAGTAGAATTGTCAACAGACCCTAGCGAACTGCAGGGGAAATATTGCAGCAGAAACTATCAAACAATAACCTATGCCAAACACTGAACGATTTTGCCATCTAGGACTTGCCGTTATAGAAACCGAAGCGGCAGCCATTGCTAACCTAAGCACACGCATTGATCATAATTTCTCGCAAGCTTGTCATTACCTACTCGCTTGTGAAGGAAGAATTATTGTTACCGGCATGGGAAAATCAGGGCATATTGGCCATAAAATTGCCGCTACACTTGCTAGCACTGGCAGCCCAGCATTTTTTGTTCACCCTGGCGAAGCAAGTCATGGCGACTTAGGTATGTTTACCAAGAAAGATGTCGTTATCGCCTTATCCAATTCAGGCGAAACTTCTGAAATTCTAACCATTTTACCTTTGCTCAAAAGATTAGCCATTCCTTTAATTGCTTTGACGGGTAATCCAAAATCAACTTTAGCTATATCAGCGAATATTAACATTGATGTGGGTGTTGACAAGGAAGCTTGTCCACTTGGCTTAGCACCTACGGCAAGTACCACCGCAAGTTTAGTCATGGGTGATGCGTTGGCTATTGCCCTGCTTGAAGTACGCGGTTTTACTGCTGAAGATTTCGCTTTTGCGCACCCAGGAGGCAGTTTAGGCCGCCGTTTACTATTACGAATTGACGATCTTATCCGCACGGGCAAAGACATCCCAAAAGTTTTAGAATCTGCGTTACTATCGGAAGCCTTAATAGAAATGACGCAAAAGGGTTTAGGAATGACCGCAATCACCGATGAGCAAAATAAGTTACGTGGTATTTATACTGATGGTGATCTACGTCGGACAGTAGATGCTGGTCTTGATATTCATACGACAAATATTAGCCAAGTCATGACTCGCGGCTGTAAAACCACTTCACTTGGCATATTAGCGGCAGAGGCTTTGCAAATTATGCAAGCTTATAAAATAACTGCCATTTTAGTCGTGGAGGCAGATGATACTTTAATTGGTGTAGTCCACTTGCATGATTTATTACGTGCAGGGGTTGTGTAAAACTCCTCTACAAGCGATCATAAACTCTATAGCGCTTGTTATGTGGATTAATTATTTATGATTTGATTTGGATTAGTATGAAAAAGTTACCTACGTTAAATACCCCTCGTCTAATTATTAGACCGTTCAAGATGGAAGATGCCCCTATCGTATCGTATTTAGCTAACGATAAAGATATCGCCACTAATACCGAAAACTTACCTTATCCTTATGAAGAACATATGGCTCGACATTGGATTGCCAATCATGAAGATTTATATGCGGAGGGCAGCTTACTGAATCTGGCAGTTGTCTTGCGTAAGGGCAATAAATTATTAGGCGCCATTGGATTTGAT
>Ga0351890_10003_pt1 | contig 97114 bp, 75 predicted proteins | sample TotcelFGM3001M15_FD_206743 | JGI IMG/M metagenome (GOLD analysis project Ga0351890, IMG submission 206743) | Enriched cells from coal bed in the Powder River Basin, Montana, United States - Total cells FGM rep3 HSBNCT.FGM.300.1.M15 ...
ATGTTTTGATATGATACCAAAAGAAGAATCAGGTTTTTAGTAAGAAAAGTAGGAATTACTAATTTTACCATATGAGTAGAAAATAATCAAAAAAGAAGAGCGTTAACATCTTCTATCAATTTTTGACACCATCCGAGCTTTATCAAACAGTGCTTCAGTTAATTAGTTCTCTTCTTCCTCCCCATGGCAGCAGATTAAAAGTTTGCTTTAGCATGATTTGTTGATTACTAATGTTATCTTACTGCTTTAATGATGTAGTTATAAATAGAAATTAAATACGCTTATTATGGAAATATTGTCCTACCCTTTCAATATTTTAATTGGTTAATATTAACGCTATTGATACACTACTTCAGGTTGGTTTTCAGATTAAGTTGCCTATTTAGCTTATGCTGATAGGATGTGGTCAAATTTTACTTTATTTTTGCTGGGATATTCATTACTCGTAGGAAACTCCCACGTTGTTAAGAGGGTGTTACAGCGCGTTTTTTGTTCTTTTTGAGATAAAAATATTATGCATGATACAGGCCAAGGAAAACATAAAGATGCACATAAAAAACTTCTCGCAGAACTAGATATGCGAGTTAAGCAAGATGACGAAATTGCAGAGTTAATTACAAATGCGCAATTTTGTTGTCTTGTGAAAAACATTAAGATAGATGATATTACCGATAGATTAAAGCAGCGAATACGTAGAGCTTTAAACAAGAAGCCATTGTCACCGGAGCTGAATAAACAATTAGGTAATGTTTTAAAGCAAATAGTTGAAAATTTAGCTTTACAAAAAACCCTTTATTTTAATCAAGTAATTTCTTACTTGATCAGTGAAAACCTTGATAGGATTGATATAAATTTTCTAGATACAAATTTAGTAAAACTTTGTACTAAGAACCTGGAAGCCTTAGGTTTTAAACGAGAAACAGTTCACATTGATATGAATGAAGAGCAAACGGAAATATATTCCCGCGCTCAAACCGCAATGAAGAATCACGTTAATGCCCATTGGGATTATAAATTAGCAGCTAAATATGGTATGCTTTTTTGTGTTGGTCTGGCTATATGGACCATGTTCAATGACGTAAAACCTGAAGATAGCTATTTTAATATACGTAATATTATTCTTTTTGCAGTTGCTGCTTTTATGTATTTATATGGCAGCCATATTCTGCCTCGATTTACTCTGAGTTTAGAGCGGGATAAGTTGCTTAAGCAAGAAGCGCCTAAATGGGAATTAGAGAAAATAAAATTTATAGAGCCTGAAAGTTCAAAATCAAAAGGCATAGCCTATTTTCCTAGGCCGCCTACTGATGAGAGAAAGATTCAATCTATCATTGATAGTAGTTTCCCCAATTTCAAAAATAACCAGGATAATCAAGAATTATCTAGCCGCACGTTTGTGCCGCAAACAAAAGTTAAGCGTAAATACCAAAGTGTTGATTCAGATGATCGCAGCTATGTTTCACCGCCAAAACCTATGCCCAAAAAAATATCTTGGCCTGGAAGTTCAGTGCTTTTTGGAGATGAAAAAGCCTCAATTCCAGAGAGGAGAGTCCATGGAATAAACTCAGATCGATTGCCAAACCACATATTTCTTTTTGGATATTTTAATAAAGACGCTTTGAAGCAACAAACAGGTAAAAAATTTGGTTTAATACAAGGAGATAATAAATGGAAATTTTTAAAATCCCAAGTTGCGAATGGTCAATCAGTTTCTCCGCAGTATAATACCGGTCATAAACGTTTAAAGCCGCCAGTAGCGTTTAATGTGCGAATAGGTGGGCATCATTTTGGTATGACTTTTTTTCAATGGTCAGTTAAAAATGCAACAACAGAAGATAGATTGGTAGGTACGCAGAGTGAAAATGCTATACAAAAGGATTCTGCGGGAAATATATATATGTTAGTCGATTATTGTTATTACCTTAAAAAAGGGCCTGGACATTAGTCTCTCACTATATTTAATTTATTGCTCCATTCAAAGTTCTTTTTTTAATGGAGAGAGATTCTTAGTCATAAATGAAATTTTATAAATGTTAATATAATTTCTAGAACAATTAATATAATAATAATTGTTTCTAGAAGACTCGCATGACGATGCTGCAATTGGCTGTTTAACATATCCAGTAAACCATGCAAGATATCTAAGCGTTGATTTAAACTATTAACCCGACGAGAAATATCTAAAAATTTTTCAGTCATTAAATAATAATTTTCTAGACCAGGAAATTGCCAAAAATATTCAGGCATATCTAAATATTCACTATTTAAATTGACAAAACTTCTTTCTAGAAAAATTTCGCCCATTCGTTTAGAGATATCTTTGCCAGATAAAGAAATAGAACCTTTTGTTGCAAGCTCCCGGGGCAAAGAATCATTGATTCGAATAGTTTTTTGTACAGATTCTTCGAAAGCTTCTAATTTAACAGATTGTGCCAACCCGTATGAAATAGCTAACTTAATCGGAACTTCTTCTTCCTCTAAAGTAATAATATCGACATTCCGACGATGTGATTGCAACGATGTTTTATTACCATAGCGAAAAATAAAATAATCAATTTCTTGGACATCTAATAAATTGATGGAAAATTGCTTTAATTGTAGCGCAAGTTTACGCTCTTCGCGTGCTGTTAATGCCCAAGTAACAAAGCAACCAATACGGAAAAAAAACATTTCTGCAGGACTATTTTTATGCGTGACGTATAAAACATCGCGAAAAAATTCAATATAATAATTTTGTTTTTTAAAATAATCGGCAATAGAATTTAAATGTAAACTTTCTGCTATGCAATAAGCGATACAACGCATAATTTAATTCCTTAAGCTATTCCCAGCTGAATAACTAATCTTGAATATCACTTTAAAGCTATACGAATGTTAGAATTTCCGGTTATACATAATTGGTAGGATCAGGGATACCGGCTTCTAGAAAGCCTTTTTTTCTTAATCCGCAACTATCGCAATAGCCGCATGCTTTATGATCAGCAGAAAGCTGATAACACGAGACTGTTTTGCCATAATCCACCCCTAAACGAATACCTTCCAAAATGGTGGCTGCTTTTGAAAGATTAGACAGAGGAGTATTGATTTTAAACGATTGGCCTTCAACACCAATTTTGGTTGCTAGATTAGCTAATTTTTCAAAGGTTTCGATAAATTCTGGACGACAATCAGGATATTGAGAATAATCAACAGAGCTAATACCTATAAAAATATCTTGAGCGTTTAATACCTCAGCCCAGGCTAATGCGAAAGATAAAAAAATGACATTGCGAGCAGGTACATAAGTAACGGGTATTCCTTCTTTTTCTTTATATCTGGGCACTTCAATAGAATGATCTGTTAAAGCAGACCCGCCAAACTCACCCATAGGCAGAGTGATGATCTTGTGCTCCTTGACTGAATAATGTGTAGCTATTGCTTTTGCAGCTTCTAATTCAGCTTTATGTCTTTGGTCGTAGTTAATACTTAATGCGTAGCACTCGAAATCTTGAGATTTAGCAATAGCTAAACAAGTAGTCGAATCAAGACCTCCAGAAACAAGAATAACCGCTTTCTTCATGGTATGTTCCTCTTGAAATTGAGTTACCCAGTGATTTTTGCCTAACCTCTTTCGATTGCTGATGGAAAATTCTAATGGAAGTGTAGACTGCTCAAGATGTTTTTGGCTAATGTTTCTAGCAAGATAATAGCATTATTTGCAACAGCCATCAAACGCAAATACACACTCTAATGATAAACATTTTTTTCTCACTATTAAGTACTAATAGAAAAAAGTTTAATTATATAATTTTTTAATGGGCTCATTAACTATTGAGTTTTTATGCTAATAATTGATCGGTCTACATCAATTTTAAATTCTAATTTAAATTCTAAATAATTTTAATTTGACACGAATTATGTATGCAAAAATATAATTGAAACTTTCAAAGAAAAAAATGCAGGAAAACACTACGCGTTAAATAAAATTTATTTTGTTTATGATCTAGCTATCCTTCAAAAGATGCTTTAGCTAGCAGCCAATAAAAGAAAGGCTGCCTTAAATGACAGCCCCATTATTCTTCAGCCCAATTCGGCATGGTTTTAACAAGCCGATTAATCATGCTTAGTGTTTCTTTTTAAGGCACTCCATTTTTTCACCTATTGTTTCTAATTGTGATTTGGTCATAAATTTTCGTACTAATGGAAAAAGTTTGCCTTCTTCTATCTTAACATGATGTGTCACACTATCTTTTAAGACCGCAAATCGACCAGTCCATTTTTCTGAATTAGGCGCTGAATGTTTTAAGTCGTCAATAACCTTATCCACAACACTATGCTCTTCAAAAGCTTCAAAAATAAATGTACGAATTTCATCGTATTTTTTGCAGGCTGGGTAAAAAATTTTTTCCTCAAGCATTTCATGCATTTCCAATGCTTCTTTGACTTTAGAAAAGAGTTCACCTCGAGTTTTTACCGCTTTTTCGCTAGTATGGTTGATTTTATCTAATAAGTTGACCACTTTTTTATGGTCTTCTTTTAGCAATTGAATAGCATCCATAAATTCTCCTTTAGCAGATATAATATTCCAACCTTGGCTTGTTCTACGTCGTCACCCGTTTTTCCGCTATTAATTTAAAATAGTTAGTTGTTCCTGTAAGTACTTTATTTAAAGGTAGACTATTTTTTAAAAAAAAATGTAATTTATCCTTTTTTTCTTTGTAAGAAATTTACCACTCTACGTATCGTTTTTATGTCATAATTAATCAAAATGATATTATTAGAATAATTGCATTACTATTTTAAACAAGGAAATAAAAAAGTATTAATTTTATATTTAGACATAAAAGAATTTAAATTACTTATTATAAATATTCAGTGTGTCGGCCTATTCTGGAAATAACCTGAGATTATTCTCTAATAGGGCGCTACTTCCCGAACCATCATTTCCTAGGGTTTAAGGGTTTGAATTAAATTGTTGTTTTTTTGAAATTGGATCAGTAGTGGGGGTAGAGTTGTCCACGCGCTGTTTGGGTCTTGTCTGATGCTGCGAGCCATCACTATGCGGTGTTGTACTATATGTTGTCCTTTCTGGATAAACCTCTCTTTTTCTTTTGGAAGTAGGGTCGGTTGATATGTTGTTGCCTGGATAAAAGAAAGCAGGTGTATGAGGTCTATTGGATGAAGCAGGGCTTTGATAAGAAGAAGAATGATTACATTGAGGAGAATTGCTTATCTGGGCTGGCCAAATACACTGTGATGATGGAGGGGGAGGCGAAGGTGCAAAAAAATTATCGTATGGAAAAGAGCTTGTTTTTTCACTACTTCCAAACCGAGAAGGGTAATCAAATGCACCCTGCGGTTTAGTTGGATAACTTGCAGTGTTTGGAAGCCAAGAATATGCCCTTGATTCCGGTAGCGAGCTTGGGTCGCTCCTACCGTGACTCCCATCAGGATGATTTCTTTGTGAATTTAAATTTAAATTTTCAACAAATTGATAACTATCAGGGAAAAAATTTGCATAAGATTCATTAGCATTAGTCACACCGAGTTGTTTTTCTAAAAAGGTTATCCTTTTTTTTTGGTTTTGATCGTGAATCAATAATTGTTGTATCTCCTCTTCCCGCGCTTGACATCGTGCTTCCACTATTTGAAGCTTCTGTTCTGAGAGATGATTCTTTTCCTGCATGTGCACTAAATTTTTTTCCAATTTCTGTGTGTGGTTTTTTAATTCCATAAATTCTTTCTGTTCCACAGTAACTTCCTGTTCCCATTTCCATCTTGCAATATCTATTCTTTTTCGTTCTTTTTCTTTGGTTTCTTGTAAGTCCGAGTTTAATTGCACTATTATTTTTTCTCTTTCCTGAGCTTCAGTGTCCATTTGTAGAATAGTTTCTTTCATTTTTTTGAATGATTGTTCTGTTTGCTGTTGTGCCTCTTCTAGTGCTTGCAGTGTTAAACCTCCTCTCTTGATTTTTTCTTTGAGCTCCAGGTTTTCTGCTGTTAATTGCTCAAAATGGTTAGAAAATTTTGCTAGAACAGTCAATTGCTCTAGCAATGTCTGAGCTTCATCTGGTTGTGATTTCTGGAGTTCACCTGGAAATTTTTGCATAAAATTCTCTCTTACCTAGCTAACAGCATTTAGGGTTTTCACTACTTCCATTATAAAAAATTTTTCTTTGAAAGCATACATAGCCAAGCTGATTTGACGACAAAAATACATCAATAAATTATGCCTGAATCAATTGTACAATTAAATCGGAATTCTTGTTGTTAGCTAACTATTGTAGGATGAGGTTTGTGATTACAGGGAGTAAAGTACACGATACAAATAAAAAGTTTTTCATGTTAGATGAATTAGTCGTTGCTTTTTGCACCGTAATCAACCAAACTTTGATTTAAAAATAATCTTCATAAATGTGATGCTAAGCAATAATCAAATTTTTAATAAAAACCTGAAGAGTTAACACTTTCTTTATAAAAATAAGGGGAAATTTCGATGTTGAGTGGTCGTAAAAAAATTCTAAGTCAGCCTTTTTCATTAAGCCTACAGAATAAGGCCTCATTTTTTTCTTCTAGTGGAAATTCAAGATTCGCGGGAATTACACAATTACCGGGTTATCCAATCTTAGGTAGAGCTTTGGATCTGCTACGTCCAAATGGTACTCTCGATAATCTTAAAGCTGCAGCTAAAGTAGTTGCCGATGACCCTAAAGGGATGTGTTACTACACAGTAGGGGATAAGTCCCAACTCTTGATAACAAATCCAGATCACATTCGAGAATTTCTATTTGATCATAGGGATAAGCAATCAAGAATGGAACCAATGAAACTTCTGGAGCAGTTGTTTGGTTCAAACATACTTTCTGACCCAGATTATCTAGCTAGAAAAAAAAGAATTGCTATTAGAGATAATTATTATGACGCTGCCAAGCTCAAACAGCATGCAAAGGTAGTCGCAGCAGAAACTTATAGATGCCGAGAAAATCCAGGGTGCAATGGAGATAATATTGATTTAACCACGTTTTGTGATCAGTTTTCTGTAAGAGTCTTTTTAAAAAGTGCATTTGGAGCACAAGTTACCGAACAAGATATTCAAAATGTTCTTGGATTTGTAAAGTATCTGGATGAAGAAATTTTTGATATGAAAGGACTTGCTATCACTATGTTGCCGCCTATTCTCCGCCATTGTTTTTTTTGGAGTAAGTATAGCAACCCTGAAAAATTAAAAAACACAATAAAAGAAAAATTATTGACAGATTTTTTAAAACCTAAAGAAAGTCTAATAGCTAACACGCCTAGTCTTTTTCACGATTTTTGGAAAATGGGTGGTGGTAGTAATGTGCCATTCAATGAACATCCTAATATGATTGGTGATAGTACTATGTTTATACTGGGTGGCTACAATACAACTAACTTCACCATTCAAAGTACAATAAAATTAATGGGTGCTCATCCAGAAATTCAGGACAAACTATGCGCGGAGTTAAATAAGTGTTTACAAGGGAGACAAATTGAGGAAGAAGGTACTTTAGAACAAGTGGCTCAGATTGAATATTTGGAAATGGTAATAAAGGAAATTTTAAGAATAGCCCCTGCTACTTACCATTTTCCACGCGGGATTGATAAACCGTTTGTTTTTCAAGGAATTCCTTTAGAAAAAGGCGATACGGTTCATATTTCGCCGTACATTATGCATTTTTCGAAGCGTTATTGGGAAGAGCCAGAACGTTTTATGCCAGAGAGATTTGCTAAAGAAAATGCTAAAAATATCAAGAAATTTACTTATATTCCTTTTGGTATGGGAGCAAAAGATTGTATTGGGCAAGACTTTGCAAAAGATGTTATAAGAACATGGCTAGCAGGAGTGTGCTCTCAATATAGGATAGAAGTTCAAAATAACGTGTTTGATCTATCTTTAGAAAAAGGGTCACCGAAATATACTCATCCAGCTCAGCTCAGTCTTACCCCTCTAAATAAAGAACACAAACATAAAAGCATTCATCTATCGATATAAGTTTTACTATATAAACAACAACTCTTCAGGATGACAACTGGAGAGTTAGCAATTTTTCTTTTTCCCCATAGCAAAAATATAATATTTCTCCGTTCATTAATATTATTTGCGCGGGACAAAATACGATTGTTTGATTGCAATATACTTTAAGAGGTCACATTGTGAATGGTAGCCGTAAAGAAAAAAACTTTATTATCTTTTCAGATGCTGCAACCTCATCCAAAGCCATGGTCTCGGTTGGTGCTTTTTTGTGCTTAGATCAAATGCAATTTGAGCACTATTCAAAATATACTGCAGAAATTTTATCCACTAAAGTAGCTGATGCGGTTGTCTATAAAGAATATAACTCTAAAAAATCAACCTGGTCAGAAATAAAAACAGTGATTGACGCTCTGTATACTATTCATGACAAATTAGAATTTGATCAGAAGATTGAAATTTACACCGATTGTCAAAGTCTTTGTGATTTAATAAATAAAAGAAAAGAAAAACTAGAAAAAAATAATTTCATGACTAGAGCTGGAAAAGTTCATCAGAATGCAGATCTCTATAAAGAGCTTTTTGCTATTGCAGACAAGTTCTACATCAATACCATTAAAATAAAAGGTCATGACTCATACATGCTTCGTTTAACTGTACAAGAAAAAATATTTGCTGTTCTGGATAAGTTGACTCGAAAAAAACTACGAACTATCGTTAATGATGGTGCACGCATCTCTCCCAAAAGCGAGATTTTTAGTAAGACAATACGGTAAGTAATTCTGATGATCGCTAGACATTCCTATTCATCATAAGGACAAAAAGCTTCTGGCTTTCTTAACTAACTATTCTTTATCCATAACTAATGGGTAAGAGTTGATAGCACGCCTGGAGAAAAGGAATTTTAAAAAATTACGATTAAACTTAATGAAAGTTTGTTCAATATATTTTTCTGAAAAATGAGCTAGAGGAATGGTTATTATTATTGCTAATACACCGGTTACAAGTCCAGATAGTATAAAATGTTTAAATGGGAATATATAAAATCGTGATAATTGACAAATAATGAATAAAGAAATCACATTATATAAATATAAACTATAGCTGATTTTGCCAAAATAAACGGCAAATTTAGTAGTAAAAATTTTGTGAAGAATCCCAGACTGATGATGATATAAAATTCCGACAACAAGAAAGGCAAACATGGTTTGTATAATAACTGATGTGGCTGAAATAAAAACAAATTGTACTACAAGGGATGCCAATAAGAGCAAAATGATACTATGTTCAGCTTTAAAGAAAGAAAATATTTCTTTACCAATTTGCGTAGGAATAAAAAATCCAAAAGCAAAATAAACTAATGAGCTATTAAATAGCGGGTTATCAATATTAAATGATAACCATGAATTTTCATAAACAAGAAAAGAGTAACCCAAAAAAATAAATAAAGCGGGTGGGCCAAAAGTTTTAAATGAATAAAAAGTTAATAGAATAAATGGAATAACTAAAATTTCTACTTTGAGTGTCCAAGTAGAGAATGATATATTTGCATTATAAAGTAACATATTATTAATCAAATTTTTATAGGAAAATTCCCAAAATAAATTAGGAGATGATAAATGTAAAAATTTAGCAACGAGGAAAAATATAATTAAAAAACCAATTAAAGCAGGATAGATTCTGGCTATTCTTTTAAATGTAAAATCTATTATTGTGGTAAAAAAATCATTTTGGGGTCTATTACATAGTGATTGAAATAAGACAACCCCACTGAGAATAAAGAAGAAAGTTAAAGCAAGTCGACCATTAAAGAGGGTTATGGATATTTTTGATATAAATTGGTTAAAATCAGAAATTTGCTGAAATGGTACAGAAAACGGTGGGATGGCATCTGGTTTGAAAAATAATAATGAATGGTAGATTATTATTGCTAAGCATGCATATCCTCTTATGCCATCCAATTCATGATTTCTTCCCACAACGATTTCTCCTATTTGACCAGGTAATATACCTAACACAGATGAGTTTTAAGTATAGATTTATTAAGTAAGCTAATTTACCAGTAGAGTATCAATATTATTTATTGCAGGCAATTGTTGTTTTATTATGTTCTTACCCTATTCGCATAGAATGCTGCTTTTATTTCGGAAAAAATAATGAAATAATCATGCCCGTTGGAATATTTTCATAAAATTCTAATTTCCCGAAGTGTGCTTTCATAATAGAATTTACGATCGCAAGTCCAAGTCCTGAACCCCCTGCATTTGCAGAGCGATGTGTGTCAATGCGATAAAATCGTTCTGATAGCTTTTGAAAATGGGAGGTTGGTATTCCTGGGCCATTATCAGCAATGGTAATATTTATCGAATCGATATGCGAGATTGTTTTAATAACAATACAACTATTTTTGCCGGTGTACTTAATGGCATTTGTCAGAATGTTAGCTAATGCATTCCGAAACAAGGTTTGATCGGCCATTAAATTGGCATTACCTATTATTTCGATACTAATATTTTGTTCTGCAGCAATCGCTTCATGAAAGTCCACAACAGCTTTGATTTCATTATAGGCATTTAATTCCGTTTTATTCATATGGATTTTTTTGGCATCAGAACGAGCTAAAAATAACAGTTTGTCAATGATGTTTGCTAACCGTTGATATTCCTCTAAGCTAGAACCAAGCAAGTCTTTTATTTTTGGCGATGATAATGGCTGGGTTAGTAAGACCTCAGTTTCTACCATGAGATTGTTGATAGGGGTACGTAATTCATGAGCTATATTTGACGAAAAATCTGATAATTTTTCATAACCTTCTTGTATTTTGTCAAGTAAATGGTTAAAAGCACCAATGAGTGGTTCTAATTCTTCTGAGGCTTTTTTTATATCAAGCCTCTCAGTCAATGCTTTTACATCCATTTTTAAAATGCTATTAACAAATAATGATAAAGGTTTCAAACCGACTTTAATTAATATAAAGCTACCGATAATTGAGATGAATAAGCCTATCAACGTAATAAAAAAAAGACTTTGACGAATTTCCTTTAAAATCCCTTCATCGAGGCTAATATCATAAGCAACTCTAATGACATAGGTTTGTTGTTGAGGTTTAGCGAGTTTAATAATAGTAGTCATAAGAGCATAAGTTTTTTTAGCAATTTTAATTTTTTCAATTGTGGAAGCTTGGCTGCTGGGATCAGTAACTACCGGCCAGGAAGTGCCGGAAAATAAACGATAAAAAGTAGGAGTTGCTTTAACAAAATGTTTATCTAATGAAGACACATTGACTAGGTATTCATAACGACTACTTTGAGGTTCCCATATCACTTCTTGATCTAAAGCGGTCCAATCAATGGTATGTTTTTGTAGAATATCACTAATAATAGAAATTTCATTTCGTAAAAATTCGGAAGCAGACGTTTGAAAGTTTTTTTTAAGTAATAAAAATAAAGAGCAGGAGATCACCAGTAAAATGACAAACATTCCTGTCGAAATTAATAAACATAGACGTAACGTAATTGAATTTTTTTTAAAAACCAAAGCCAATTATTCGTCCAACCTATTTTCTAGAATGTAACCTAAACCACGCACAGTATGAATTAATTTATGCTCTTGATTGTCACCAATTTTATCGCGCAATCTTTTGACCGCGACATCGACAATATTGCTATCACTATCGAAGTTCATATCCCATACTTGCTCTGAAATGACTGTTCTCGATAAGACTTGACCGCTTCGTCTAGCTAATAGGACTAAAAGTGCAAACTCTTTTGGAGATAACTCAACCCGTTTACCATTTCTCTTAACTTTGTGATGAGTTAAATCTATTTCCAAATCTCTGATGGTAATGATTTCAATTTGTTGAGACTTACCGCGACGGAGTAAGGCTTGTATTCGAGCTAGCAGCTCTGAAAAAGCAAAAGGTTTGATCAAATAATCATCGCCGCCTAAGTTCAAGCCCTTGACTCGATCGTCAAGTGTATCACGAGCAGTTAATAAAATAACGGGAGTATTTTTATCATCTACTCTTAATTGGGTCAGTACCGACCAGCCATCAAGCTTGGGCAACATGACATCTAGAATGATAATATCATAATCATTTTCTTGTGCTAGAAATAAGCCATCTTGACCATTATCAGTGGAATCAACAATATACCCACTTTGACTGAGGCCTGCCGAAATGTATTTTGCTGCTTTATTTTCATCTTCAATCAAAAGAATCCGCATATATTTACAACCATTTAATTACTTATCATGACCATTGTCGTGAGTTTCAAATCGGACGCTTAAATGTGAAACAGTCGTTTGTAGTCAATATTAGCGGTACTAGGAAACGCTACCCAACCCACGAACGTCTGTTCATTATATAAGGAAAGTAGAGATGAGTAATACTCGTAAGCCAAGTAAAAATGCATCATACAAGAAAAGTCTTGTGATGAAAAGATGCTCATTAATTTAGTGCAAATGGGCTTCGGCTTTCCACTGTTTTTAAAAAAATTTGGTTATTCCAATCAAATATTACAACTTTGTAAGAAAGCTGTCATTTCTATGGTTTATTAATAATGTAAAGTAATCTGCATTAATAGAATCTGTTTTAAACAATCATAATTAAATACTTCTGGATAAATAAAAATCGAAAAATACGTCATTTGCATGAGAGTAAGAATCAAACATGTATAAATTCTTGCATTTGCAGAATAACGTTGTACTTCTTCAAACAAAACATGAGTTTTTTTATCCAATACTTTTAATTATTAACTTTTAAAAAGATTCGGGGAGTATGGAAGTAAAATGAAATTAATTCATATGAATTAGTTGATTTATCAATCACTTTCTGGAGATAAGTATGAATGTTGTATCAGAAGATCTGTTGGAACATTCTGAAAAAATTGTGTATTCGAGCACTAGCTTTAATAATAATTTTTTAGAAGAAGTACAGAAGAATGGTCTAAAGCGATTGACGCAAACTTTTTTTCGAGAAGGAATTTTAACCAGTGTCCAAGAAGATAATAAGTTAATATTTTTATTACCGCGGACCTCTCGCTGCCTTTTAATTGATCCTGTACGTTTAGACTCATTAGGTCGATATATATCGTTTGGCAATGTTTATCTTGAAGAGAAAAATGGTAATTTTCGGCAAATAACAGATACTTTACAATTATTTAATATTTATATGCTGGAGGTAGAATGTGAATTTGATCAGCAACAATGTGAAAAATTATCTCAAGAAATTAATAATCATATAGAGAATGCCTTATTAAGCACTGACAAGCATAACAAGTTAGATGAAATTATTATTAAGCAAACAAAAGAATGGGGATTTCATGGTCTTTTACAATGGGTAACAGCGCAAGACAAAATACAAAAATCTATTTTTTTCGAACAATGCATTTACCTTGGTCATCCTTATCATCCATGTAGCAAGACTAAATTGGGTTTTTCCCGCGCTGATGTGTTGAATTATTCCCCGGAATTTCACCCAGTGGTTCCCATACAAGTTGCTGCAATTCAAAAAGATCACATTCATATTGAATCCATGCAAAACTTGCCCTGTTTTACAGATTGGTTTGCAAGTAATTATCCTACGGCATGGCAACACTGGATGCAGGAGTTACAAGCAAGGCAATTATGTATAGAAGAATTTATTCCACTACCGATCCATCCATGGCAGGCAAGTAAAATAATTCCAGAATTATTTAAAGAATTTATCCGAAATGGCACAATGTATTTGTTTACTAATGTTATTATTAATGCCACTCCTACACTATCCTTTCGGACTCTAGCTCCTGTAGATAATCAAGATGCAGCATATATAAAATTACCTATTGCCGTACAAGCAACCAGTCAATTTCGAACTTTGGCGTCAGAATCAACTGAAAATGTGCCAAAAATAAGTGATATACTAAGTAATATTTTCACTAAAGAAAATAATTTTTCTGGACGATTAGGTATTTTGCGCGAATTTTATGGTTTACGTTTTAAAAATATTCCAGAAGATCAAGCTAAACATTTAAATGTTATATTGAGAGAAAACGCTAATCCTTACCTCTCTCATGATGAAACTGCGATTGTTCTTGCAGCATTATTTGAAATATCTCCAGTTACCAAATTGCCTCTCTTTATAGAGTTGATGCACTTGAATGGCATTACACAACTTAAAGATGTGCAAGATTATTTCCACTATTATGTCGATTTAGTCCTTGGAAGTTACTTAGACCTCTATTTACTTTATGGCATTGCTTTAGAAGGCCATCAGCAAAATACCTTAGTTGTTTTTCGTAATAATAAAGTAATTCGATTTATCGCTCGAGATCTGGAGTGGGCAATTTTTTCTCGACCTTATGCAGGGTTTTCTCGTTTATCGAAAAATTATTTTTCACGCGCATGGTTATTGTATATGGTTTATCAATTACATCTTGGGGAACTTGTTTTATTACTAACGAAACATTTTAATTGTTCGGAAAAACATTTTTGGATGATTATAAAAAAAATCACAGAAGAACGCTTTTTTAGTCTAAAAGAAAAAATAGAGCCGCAAGTTTGGCAAACTGAATACCAATCTATCCTAGAAGCAGATTGGCCTTGTAAAGCTCTTTTTAGAATGCGTCTTCAAAAAAACAATAATGAGAAAGAAATATTCTTTAATGTAAAAAATCCTTTATTTAATAGCAAATAAGACATAAACAGACTCGATTATGACTTGGAAAGGACAAATAAATCTTTTATTCGTTATACAAATAACGATTATTGCTTGTTTAGGGATGAGCGATCCTTATTGGCCTTTGATCATTCATCATCTAAATCCTACAATTATGTCCAAGCAACTCCAATATTGGAGTGCGGCAGTTTATATTATTCCTTTTCTTATAACGATAATAAGTATTCCTATATGGAGTCGACTTGGTGACAAGATTGGTCATAAAAAAATGTTATTACGGGCAGGTTGTGCCTTAATACTTACTCAAATATTGATTGGGGTTACTACTAGCCCTGTGCTGCTATTAGGAATCTGTTTAATACAAGGTGTGTTTGCTGGTTTTTCTGCCGCAGCACAAGCCTGGTCAGTTACTATGTCACGACCAGAATCACATAGTTATGTGATCGGCCGGATGCGAGCAGCAACAGCCGTTGGTGCTATTATTGGTCCATTTATTGGCGGGATTATTGCTAATTACTTTGGCTATTCAGCTATTTTCTTTATTTCATCGATATTCTGTAGTGTAGTGGTGATTGCTATAGCAAAATATTTGCATGAAACACCATATAAACAGTTTATTCAAAAAACCAAGGGTTTAAGACACATCAACAAAAGTTTAATGTATTTACTTATACTCATTTGTTTAACGCAAGCAGCTAAGTGGATGAGTTCGCCTTTTTTTGCGCTTTATGTAACTCAACGCTTAAGTGGAAATACGTTGATGGTGGGATTATTGTACTCCTGCATTGCACTAACAGTATTTTTGTCAGCTCCCAAATGGGGTCTTATTATCGACAAAAAGATCGAACAATCTCATTGGGTAAAACGAATTCTCGTTGTAACCCTATTAGTTGCAAGTTTTAGCCAGTACTTTTTTGCCTTTGGTTCAAATCTCTATCTTGCGATTTTATCATCGCTAGTGTGGGGCGTCTGCATAGGTGCTATTTCATTGATACCTTTTTCTCTACTAATAAGGCAAACGCATGAACAATACCGAGGCAGTGTTATTGGCTTGGGCAACAGTGCTAGTAAATTAGGTAATTTACTAGGTGTTGCACTAGGGGCATTTTTACAAGCAGAAACTAACTTTACCTATAGCTTTATAGGCATTGGTCTTTTATATACTGCACTTGGCGGTTTAGTTCTGTGGTCTTACACACGGAATCAAATCAAAAAAGATAGCAAGGAAACAATCTTAATACCTTCGTCGCAAATACTTTCAGGGTATAAAAATTAGATAGTGAGTGAATGTCAATCCATTAAGCAACTCCTTAATGGGGCTCTGATCAAGAAATCCATTCTATTAAAAGAAAAAAAATAAACAATTAGGTTTGAGATCCTATTGTTTTACTTTTGTCGGGTACAAAGTGATCATGATATACTAAAATTTCTGTGGGACTTTCCAGGGATCCTAGCTTTTGCTGGAATGACAATCTAGCCAATAAACTGAGAAAAAAATGTGGTTTAAGCAAATCCAATTATTTCAACTATCTGATAAATTTGATTATTCTGTAGAAAATATCGAGACATGTCTTGAGAAGTTATTATTTAAACCTTGCTTGCCTTCAATGCCATCAACTTTGGGTTGGGTGACACTGCTTGATGAAGAAGATGCACCACTTGTGCGTTCTATCAATCAATGTGTGATGTTCTGTTTACAAGTGGAAGAAAAAATACTGCCAGCCGCCGTTATCCGCCAGGCCTTAATTGATAAAATTAAACAAATCGAAATAGCAGAAAATCGCAAAGTGCGCTCTAAGGAAAAATTTTCCTTAAAAGATGAAATCATTATGACTCTTCTGCCCCGGGCCTTTAGTAAATTAACGCGGGTATATGCCTATATTGATGCAAGATATCGTTACTTGGTGCTTGGTACCGCTAATTTTGCTAAAACTGAACAATTTTTATCAGCATTTAAGAAAACGCTTGGGGAAAAGATTCAATCATTTGAGCTGAAAAAATTAGCTCCATTAATGACGCATTGGTTAAAAGAGAAAAGCTATCCATCGTCATTAGCTGTGGAAAAAACCTGTGTTTTACAAGATTCCAGGCAGCAAAACCGAATGATCCGTTGTCAGCAGCAAGATTTATTCGCGAGCAGTATTCAGGCCTTTATTAAAGACGGCTGTGAAGTAAAGCAGCTTGCAGTAACCTGGCAAGACCAAATAAGTTTTGTAATAGCTGAGGATTTCTCATTACGTAATATACAATTTCAAGATGAAATCCGAGAACAGATTAAAGAAATGGAACCAGAAACAAAGCAGCATCAGCTAGATGCAGATTTTTTGATAATGTCCACAACATTATCTGGGTTACTAAATGAACTATTAACTTTATTTATTAAATCAGAAAGCTTGGAGAAGTCACAGACTGATAAAGATACGATATTTGCTTAGGGGCTGTTAACACTTTAGCCCTTTAGTTTCTAAATCTGTACACGACAAATACTGAGTTACTCTGTATCAACCTAGTATTGAGTTAACCAAACCCAGGAAGGATAAAAATGCCGGCGAAAGTTAATTTATCTTTAAATACGCTACTGGAATTAAGACAGTCGGTTTCACTGCTGTTGGAATATCTGCGTCAAGAACAACATCTATTCTCACCCATGGAGCGTTCACAACAATTGCGCAGTCTCATCCCAGCAAAACTTAAATCACATTGGATTACTCTTTATCCAGAAATAAATCGTATGGTCCAGCTCTACGATGAGCAATGTAAACAGTGGTTAAAAACAAAACTTACACTTGAGCAAAAAGAAGCAATTTTTGCTTTACAAAAAGAACTTGAAGAAATACGAACATTACAAAAAGCTGCGTTAACTGTTATCATGAGTGAATATGATGAAAATAACAAAGTGTTAGACTTGGATATAGCTGATATTGAACGAACGTTATTAGCAAATAAAAAAATTGTTCATTAAGTCATTTATCGTAGCTTTCCTGGGATCACAGCAGAAGAATGCGGCCTAATAATAATAAATATTCTGAATGAAAAATATAAGTGATTTATACCTAGTAACCCAACATAAGCTCAAGATCGCATTGAGTGACTATGTTTATCGACAAGCCTTTCTTGGTTTTTCATTCTCCGTAGTACTTGCATCTATTATTGCCTTGAATGCATTTTTTAGTATTGGAAAAAACAAAGCTATTGCTTGGTATGGGTTTTTTATACTTGTAACAATATTACGCTTTCTGCTTGTTAAATGTTATCAAAAAGGCAACAAAAACAATATTGTACTATGGTACTCACTCTTTATCATAAGTGCTTGTGGCGCCGGTATATGTTGGGGCTTAAGCGGCTTAATATTGTTATCTTATCAAAATCCTATACAAGCATCGATGGTTGTAATGATGTTGGCTAGTGTAACAGCCGGAGCTGTCCCTCTATTCGCCGGGTTTTTAAGTGCGGCTATAGCATTTTTGATATCTGCGTTATTACCTATGGCAATTCATTTGCTAGTTATGAATGGACGAACATATATCCTCCTAGGAATTATCGTGGGTGTTTATTTACCTTATCTCATCTTGTTATCGATAAAACAAAATAAAATGATTAAAAAATCTCTTAATCTACAGGTTAAAAAAACTGAATTAGTAAAAAATTTAAAAAAAATGAATAAAAAGCTTGCTGAAGAAGCGACACATGATTGTCTTACTCATTTAACAAACCGCGCTTTCTTTGAGTCAAATCTCATACAAGCCATTAAACGGACTCAACGTTATAAAAAAGCTCTGGCGTTATTTTATTTTGATTTAGATGGTTTTAAAAAAATCAACGATACTTATGGCCATCATGTAGGTGATTTATTATTGATTGAGGTTGCTGACAGATTAAGAAAAACTTTAAGAAATACTGATATTCCTGCGCGTTTTGGCGGTGATGAATTTGCCATTATTCTAGAAGATATCTCTCAACCTAACTCAATTAGTCAAATTGCCGAGAAGTTGCTTAAAGCGCTTAATAAATCTTTTAGAATTGCAGATCTTGAGATTAAATGTACTATAAGTATTGGTATTAGCATATGTCCCATTAATGCCGCCGATGTAGATTCGCTATTACAAGGTGCAGATAAAGCTATGTATTATGTGAAACAACAAGGTGGCAACAATTATTGTTTTGATGTGAGTAAACTTCAAACATATATTGCTATTCCAGAATTAAATCATTAAAGTTTTACAATGTAAGAGTATCGATATCTTTAACAATACTCATTAGCCATTTTATATACAAGTTGATTGGCACTCTCATAGCTTTACTAGATAACCTTTTATTACTCTGCTGATCTTAAAAATTCTCCATGCGTCAAAAAATAAGCTCTCAAATTTGCATAATTAGATTTGCCAATCTTGAACAATAGTTGTACTTTTCCTAAAAGATGGTTTATTACAATATTTGTTCCAATTTGTGTTACATCTAATTTACTATTATTTGAAATATATTTGAAATTATTAGGCACATTTAGTGTTAAACCTGATATTTCAAGAGGTGCGCTGATTGTTACTATTTGAGTTTGACCCTTATTTATTACATCTAATCTAATTTGATCTCGAGCTTGCCACCAATTGCCATATTCTTCAAGTGTACCAAACCAAATTGGAGCTATAGTTTTAATTTTAGATAAAAATTTGTCTTCAAATTTAAGTTTTTGGCCTGTTATATTGGGATGAATTAAGATTACATATATGCCGCCGAAATGACTAATTTTTTTTGCCAAATCAAAAGCCTGGGGCAATCTATTTAACATAGGTGGATTTGCTTGATCTTCTAGTGTCAAAGGGAATTCATAAACTGGTACCTCTGTAGAAGAAAGCATATAATAATTTCTATTATAATTTAATTGAAAAGGCAAATGAGTTAATGAATCATTGGCAGTGACAGATGAATCATATTTGAAACCAGTGGCTGCTAGTGCTTGTGGCAGCGCATGTGGGTTTCTCAAATATCCTGATCGGAAAGATATTACATTTTGATCAGGAAAAAAATATTGCAAGAGAAAACGGCTTACACGTAATTCCCCTAGAATGCTACCATTGTATGTTACCGTTTTTGCAATCTGGCCAAGAATGCTGCCCGATTGTGTTTCGTCGGTTTGCATAACATAGGGAACATAATTTGGATATTGTTCTTTTCCTGTCCCAATTGGAAAATTTTCAAATTGAAGTGAATGTGATACTGAATGACTTGTTAACTCCATACCTTGTTTTGAAAGCATTTTATAAATTGAAATGCTCGATTTATTGAAAAATACTTTGTCATTTGAGTCTGTAATGTATTTTGTTTGTATAAAATAGGTTGCTTTAATATGATGTTTGAGCTCAATTTTTGCATATTCTAAAGAATTTTCCGCTGAATCGTAAGCATCAATATCATGAGTCATTATGACAGCTAACGATTTACCATAAGGTACTATGCCTAATGTCACGCCGTTAGTTTGACCTTCTAGATATATATTTTTAATAAGTTGGAGTAGCACATCAATAGTAGGGTTATAAGAGTCGACGTGATCCTTTGCTATATGATGGTTGATGCTACTATATTGCCGGTTATCAAAACCGTAATGTAATAGCGTGCTTATATCTACACCTATAGCATAAGTTTTGCCTTTTAAATGACTCATTTGTGTAATTGCAGCAGAGCCGTCTTCATAATTAGCAAGCGGTGTTTCAGTAGGTTTTAAATAAGCATACGCGGCACCTGTTATTTCTTTATTGCCGATAGTAATAACTCTCTCTTCTAAATTTGTAAAATTTTTAGTGATATTAAATTGAGTATTAAAATGCAATTCACTTATATTTTTCTGTGCTCGTTTTGCTTGTTTGAAACCAAAAGTTTGAAAAAGGCTTGAAGCAAGAACATTTTGCCCAATTAGAAAACCACCTTTTAAGGGAAAGTTAGCCAATGCTGATAATTCTTTTGCAGATAACTCATTTGTAATCGCTGGATAAACAAATACTACTTTGTGATGTAAAGCATCTTGATAATTTCGAGTAATAATAAAAGGTATGCCAATAGACTTCAATCCATGTGCTAATAAAAGCCAAGACGAATTTGTATCTGTCAATAAAATAGCTAAATCGCTGTTTGCCCCTGAGCTAAATTTTTTATAAGAAGTGGGAATAGGTTTAGGTATTACTGTTGGATCGGTTGGGCCGTGAAGTTGGCCAAAGTAATAAATATTTTTTTTAGGGACCGGGTAATGTGTTGCATTTGGATATTTAGAATAATAAGTTGTGTTGTTGAAATTTTTGCCGTAATAAACAGAGTTATATAATATTATAAAAATAATGATTAATGAAATTGCAAGTATCGAGCGAATTGCTATCTTTAACATAATTTTCCTGATTAGCTAATTTTGAATTGTAGAAGTACTCATCAAAAAACTTACGATATCTATAATTTTATAAAAAATAATGATAACATCACTTTATATGAAATTAGTAGTAAAGCTTGTTGCTATATATAAAGGAATAAATTTTATTTGTATCATTTTTTAGCGAATAGAAATTATTAGTTCAAGTTTTAACTCCTATATGTTTTTAAGTTTATATCATTTATTTACTTCCCTAAAGTTACTAAGCAATTAATACTAATTTATAAAAAACTTAAGAAGTACTCAACTAATAAAGATTTAATTTTTATATAGTTCGTAAGAACTTTGATGCTTACTACAATAGTATAAGAATGATTACTTGCTATTCATAGTTGAAGGATTAATATTTGTGCAAATAACATACCTCGGACATGCGGGTTTTTGTGTTGAAACAAAATCATCCATAATAATTATGGACCCATGGCTTTCAGAACATGGAGCTTTTGATTCAGCGTGGTTTCAATATCCTAATAACCATCATATGGCAGCTTATGTGCAATCGGTGGTAGAAACATCCAAAAAAGATAAGTACATTTATATCAGTCATGAACATAAGGACCATTTTGATATTAATTTTTTAAATACATTGAAAAATAGGGACTTCACAGTCATTTTAGCAAATTTTTTTCATCCAATTGTTAAAGAAGCCTTAACTAATTATAATTGTAAAAATATTGTTTTATTAAACAACCAAGAAGAGTTCATTTTAAAAGATGCTAGCATTATACTGTTTACAATAGATGCTGAGCTTGAATGTGATTCGGCTATTCTGGTTAAATCAGCTGGACAAAGTTTTTTAAATCTAAACGATTGTAAATTACATGAAGAATTAAAAAGTATTGTAATAAAACATGGTAAAATTGATGTTTTTACAGCTCAATTTTCTGGGGCAATTTGGCATCCTACTTGTTATACCTATTCTGAAGAAGAATATGAAAAAATATCGAAAAATAAACAAAAAATTAAGTTCGAGCTAACTGCAAGAGCAATCGAAGTAGTAAAACCAACTCTCTATATTCCTTCGGCAGGGCCGCCATGTTTTTTAGATCCGATGCTTATGCATATTAATTTTGAAAAAATTAATATTTTTCCAAGAGCAACACAATTAATAGAATATTTAAATTATCGATGCAAACATTTAAATACTGTTTGGCCTGAGGTTATGCCAGGTGATGTTTTCGATGTTGATGTGTCAAAATTCATACAATTAAGTTCAAGCAGAGTTAATGATAATGATTTTTTTAGTTATGTAACCAGTTATGCAAATCACTATAAAAAGTTTTTTGAAACAAGAGAAAATAATAATTACAAAATAAACGCGCATAAAGTATTTTTAGAATTAAGAAGTGATCTTGAAAAGAAAATTTCAAATTTAAAATTAGTTAATAAGAATATAACGACTCCTCTTTATTGGCGTATCACTGAAGTTAAAGAAGAAATATATAAAATTGACTTTAAAGAAAAAGAATTAACAATTGTGCATAATATTGCAGATTACAATAACTACTATATGATTGAGTCACCTGCTTGGCAAGTTAAAAAAGTTTTACATAAGGAGATAAATTGGCCTGATTTTGCTTTAACATTCCGAGTTAAATTAACACGAGTGCCTGATAAATATAATACATTAATTCATGGATTTCTTACTTTAGATGCAGAAAGTATAGGGCGATTTTGTGAAATGATGCAAAAGTGCTACGATAGGAATGAACGTATGGTTATTGAATATGATGGCAAGCGCTATTCTGTACTACGTTATTGTCGACATCAAGGAGGTGACTTGAGTCAAGGATGGATAGAGAATGGTTGTCTAGTTTGTCCACGACATAGATGGCAGTATGATCTTCGTAATAAAGGTAAGTGCATTTATAATGATGAATCAATAGATGCAATTTGTCTTGATCAAGATATTTCTGATAAAAACGAAACAAATTAAAAAAACAAATTTTTCATTAGCTATAATGGTTTGTTAAGAATCCGATTATAAATGTATTGTATGGTTGCGAAAAAACAGCATAATGCATTAAATTGACGGAAACCAAACATTTGAAGGATTGTTAATGATAAAAAATTAATTGTATCAACAAAGGTTCGATAGATATTAAAGGTTAGCAAATTTAACAAGACACATCCCATTGTTAAAAAAGCATTATATCCCCAAGCTAAAATAAAAAAAAGCAAGAGAGCATATGAGTTAATTATACCTTGATACCAAGCAATAAGTACTAAAAAATAAGAAATAAATTCAATCACTGGCCCAAAAACTTCGTAAAGCACAAAAAATGGGTAAGTATAGAGTCCTACAATGCCATATTTAGGGTTTAAAAATTCGCGCTTAAAACGAAAAACACTTCGTAGCAAACCTCTTTGCCAATGATTGCGTTGCTTCCAATATGCTTTAAATGTAGCAGGTTCTTCGGCGAAAGCAAAAGCATTTATTGCATAATTAATTTTATAAGGATACTTTTTTCTTCGCATATATTCGTGTAACTTTAAAATAATTTCTGCATCGTATGAATAATTATCAATATCATAACCGCCTACTTCAAGTACAGCTTTCTTCTCAAGCAAAGTAAAAGCACCAGGGTAGCAATGAGTGCCACCAAATAAATTCCATCCTGCTCTTCCATATAAAAACGACCGCAAATACTCACAAGTTTGTTGTCCACAAACAAAATTATGAGGAATACGAATAGATAAAATTTTTCCTTTTTCAATCTTGCATTCATTAAGTAAATATATGCCCCCACCTACTGCAATACAATGAGCTTGTGTTAAAAAATTGAAAAGTATACGAGTTATAGAGTTCGGTTCTAGAAGTGTGTCCGCATCGACTGTAATAAATAATGGAGTTCGGCAAGCATTGACTCCAACATTGACGCTATCAGCACTGCCATAATGTTCTTTATCAATAACAACTAGATTGGGGTATTTCTTTGATTTGTAATAAGCACGAACCGGTTTGGTAGGAAGTACTTGTTTTATGACAGGTGGAACTTCATAAAGTAAAAATGTATTTGTTAATAAAGCTAGTGTTTCATCAGTAGAGCCATCATTCACAATAATAAAATTAAGGTTTTGATACACACTTTGCAAAACACTTAATGCAGAATTTAATATGCGTTTTTGTTCATTATACGCCGGCATTATAACAGTAATAGGAACCAATTTCTTTTTGTTGATAAGGGTTTCGACATTTGTGTATTCTGCTTCTTTAAAGCTACGAATAGTTTCTAAAAATGCACCTATCAATAAAATTGTGTAATTAATTGATAAGAAAACAAAATATAGAAAAATTATTAGAATAAATAATGAATATAAAGTAAGCAAATAAGAGCTCCTATAAATATTTCAAAGTTTGATGTGTTTTAATATAGCTCTTGAGTGTATAACAAAAATTTAAACATCTCACCATTAACTAATATTATTTGTCAAAAAACTAATTGTTTAATACAATATCTTGGTAAAATTATTTTTTTTAAAATAACCCCTGAGTTGATAAATTTTTTGTTTTTAAAACTTGTTGAGCCACATCATATGCATAAGGGTCGCTTTCAGGATTTTGTGACTCAAGGATTGCCAGTCCTTCTTTTCCCATTTGAGTTAAGGCTTGCGCAGCATTGATACGCACCCACCATTTTTCATCACGTAAGTGTTTGCCAACTAATTGAGTGGACTGGACAGCGTTAAGTTTACCTAATAGTTTAGCGGCAATTGCTCTAATTTCCCACTTTTCATTTGAAAGATTTAAACAAAGAATATCTATAATGTTTTTCGATTTATTGTGTGACAAGTAATATAGCGCAGCTATTTCAAGCTCTAAATTATTACTTTGAATATCATCATATGCTTCATGAAATATCTCTTGTTGAGCGGGAAAATTTGTAAGAAGTCGATAACAAAAAGCTTTTTTATAAGGATTTTTTTCTTTCTTTATACAGGAAATTATAAATGAAGTTGCTAATTCTACATTAGCCTCCTCAGCTAAAATTTTTGCAAATGTAGATTGTTGTATGTGACGTCCTGTTGAAAAAACATCAATAATTGTATTAATCATCATCTGCGTAGGATATTTCAAAGCAATAATAGCGGCGTTAATTGATACCAATGGAAGGTCATCTTTAATTAAAATTAAAATTTTTCTTTCGTCACTTTTTTGTCTATCTAATTCAAATATTCTAGTAGCTAAATATCGTTTAAACCAAGCTTTGGCATTTGTGAAGCTTTTTGCATGAGGTAGTAACACCTTCTGAATTAGTTGAGTTCGAATTTTTTGCCAATGTGGTGATTGCAATTCTTCATCAAGCTCATCGATTGCGCGCAACAAGTTGGGTATAAATTTTCTAGAAAGAGAAAGTATTTTTGAATTTACTTCTTGATTATTTATAGTGAGAACTTTCAAAGTATTGATAAGAATATCAAAATGATTTTTTCTTTTTTTATTTTTATTATGGAAGTAAATTTTTGTTACTATACTTGCCAGAATTAATGATGTTATTAAAATAATTTGGAATAGGATTACCCATTTTATAAAAATTAAGAAATTTTCATCAAAAATTAAATGCATAAATACCCTTGAATTTTTTAATTACTTTCAAATCTAGAATCTATATTTGAATCCTAGAGTGCCACCTTCTAGTCTTCTATCAAATGGGTTGGCAATTATAGCAACACCTTCATTCGAAATTACTCGAGGATAATGCCATCTTTGATAGTCTCCACCCAAATCCACAAGTATTCGATGATCAAAAATAGGAAATTCAAAGTTCAAAGTTAAGTAATTATTTTTGATGGAAAAAAAGTTAATTGTTTGCAAATCTGATAAATCCGGACTATAGCCAGCTCCAATTGTTAAACTAATTGAGCGATCTAGGGTTCCTAAATAGCGCTTTATCGTTCCTGTATATAATATTGATTGTGGACCATGTTTTGTCTGAAAATAATATGGTCTAAAGCTAATCCAAAATTTACCAATATCTTTGGATATCGAGCCTGTGGTGAAAGTATAAAAAGTGGGGCCTATATTGGCATATCTTCCGCCAAAAGATACTCCAAGAAAATTTGGAATGGCAACAAATGCTTCTCCACCAATTAAATAATTTGGAAATAAAACGCGATCTCTTGCATAAGCTGCCGTCATTTCTATATAAAAGTATTTATTAAACACAGGAGAAAAGTTAACTATCGTTTGGGCAGAGCCATGTCCAAATCTGGAGTTATAATTTTCTGAAAGAGCAACTCGACCAAGGCTGGTATCCCGACTGTAATAAACAGCGGAATAGTCCCATCCGGTTTTTAGGTCTACTATGTAGTCATTTTGTGACCCTATGCCAATTTCATTACGACCCCAGACGATAAATGGATTTATTTCTTTTATTTCTTTTATTGTTTCTTGACCGGCCTTTTGTTCTTCCTTAGTTTTACTTTTTAAAATAGATTTTTTTGCAAGATAGGCTGCTTGTCCATATTGATATTGTGCGAGAAAAATCTTTGCTTTTGCATTTATAAGATAGGGATTATTAGGAGTAAAGGTTAACCCTTGTTCAAGCATGACAAAAGCGCGTGTAGTATCGCCCAATGCTATTTCTACATCAACCAAAAAAACTCGTGCATCAATATATTTAGGATAATAAGTTAAGATAAATTCGAATTCAGTTTCAGCTTGACGATAATTTTTTTCTTTTAAATATACTTGACCTAATACCAACCGTACATCTGCATCTTTAGGATTTTTATTTAAATAGTTTATTGCATAAACTTTAGCATCAAAAAATTTACCTTCTTTAAGATAATTATTAGCTATATCATAGGCAGATTTGACGGGAGTGTTTTTCTTTGCTATCTCGTTTTTTCCATTTTTTAGTGAAATAATAAATTTTAATGTTTCTTTTGCACTACTTTGCGCATCCTTACTTTTACTATTAAGAATTGCTTTTTTTGCATATTGTAAAGCTTTATTATATTGATGTTCTGCGACAAAAATTCGAGCTTTTTTATTTAATAAATAAGGGTTGTCAGGTGTTAATTTTAGTCCATTATCAACAGTTATTAAAGCTTGAGATATATGCCCATCATGAATTTTAATATCAATCAGATACACTCGTGCATCAACATATTTAGGATACTGAGCTAAAATTGTCTCAAATTCAACTGTAGCTTTTTTATAATTTTTAGCATTTAAGTATTCTAGGCCTAAAATTAAACGTACGTCCCCATCTTCAGGATGTTTAGCAAGATAATTTTTTGATCGCTCAATCACTTGTTTGTGCTTTCTTGATGCATACATTTTTTGTAATATTTGGTATTCTGTAGGATTTTCTTTAGTCGTCAAAGACAGGTTCTTTGTTGTATCTAATGATTTTTTTGCAGTTAGTAAGTCTTTATTTTGAGGTGATAATATTAGGCCTTGTTTGATCAGCAACGAAGCATTATCAAAATCGCGGGTTGCCATATTAAGATTGATTAGGGCGATACGCACATCGGTATAGTTGGGTGTTTCTTCTAACGCGAGAGTAAATTGTTCGCGTGCTAAATCATATCTTTTCTGTTGAAAATAAAATTGACCTAATACGAGACGGACATCACCATCTTTGGGGTATTGCTTGAGATAAACCTTAGCTTGTGCAATGGCTTGTTGTTGCTTCCCTGATGCGTAAAGTTGTTGCAATAGTTTGTATTCTGGAATATCAGAGCTGGCTTTTTCAGTGTCATTTTTATTAGATGTTAAGATAGGCTCTTGGATGGTATCGACAGATTTTTTAGCAGCCAATAATTCTTTGTTTTGAGGTGATAATATTAGGCCTTGTTTGATCAGCAACGAAGCATTATCAAAATCGTGGGTTGCCATATTAAGATTGATTAGGGCAATACGTACATCGGTATAGTTGGGTGTTTCTTCTAACGCGAGAGTAAATTGTTCGCGTGCTAAGTCATAGCTTTTCTGTTGAAAATAAAATTGACCTAAAACTAGCCGAACGTCACCGTCCTTAGGAAATTGATGGAGATATTGTTTTGCTTGTGTAATGGCTTGTTGTTGCTTGCCGGATGCAAACAGTTGCCGTAGCCGTTTGAATTCTGGCACAGCGGGTTTAGTTGTTTTTTTAGTTACTTCGGTGGTGTTTTTTTCAACTACTTCGACAGGCTTGGTAAGTTTAGGCACTGAAACAGCAGGTGCAGTTATTTCTTTAGTAACAACAGTGGGATTTTTCATGGCATCGACAGATTTTTTAGCAGCCAATAATTTTTTGTTTTGAGGTGATAATATTAGTCCTTGTTTGATCAGCAACGAAGCATTATCAAAATCGTGGGTTGCCATATTAAGATTGATTAGGGCAATACGTACATCGGTATAGTTGGGTGTTTCTTCTAACGCGAGAGTAAATTGTTCGCGTGCTAAGTCATAGCTTTTCTGTTGAAAATAAAATTGACCTAAAACTAGCCGAACGTCACCGTCCTTAGGAAATTGATGGAGATATTGTTTTGCTTGTGTAATGGCTTGTTGTTGCTTGCCGGATGCAAACAGTTGCCGTAGCCGTTTGAATTCTGGCACAGCGGGTTTAGTTGTTTTTTTAGTTACTTCGGTGGTGTTTTTTTCAACTACTTCGACAGGCTTGGTAAGTTTAGGCACTGAAACAGCAGGTGCAGTTATTTCTTTAGTAACAACAGTGGGATTTTTCATGGCATCGACAGATTTTTTAGCAGCCAATAATTCTTTGTTTTGAGGTGATAATATTAGTCCTTGTTTGATCAGCAATGAGGCATTATCGAAATCGTGGGTTGCAATATCAAGGTTAATTAAGGCAATACGTACATCGGTGTAGTTTGGCGTTTGTTCCAATGCGAGAGTGAATTGTTCGCGTGCTAAGTCATAGTTTTTCTGCTGAAAATAAAATTGACCTAAAACTAACCGAACGTTACTGTCCTTAGGAACTTGAAGGAGATATTGTTTTGCTTGTGTAATGGCTTGTTGTTGCTTGCCGGATGCAAACAGTTGCTGTAGTCGTTTGAATTCTGGCACAGTGGGAGTAGTTATTCCTTTAGTAACAACACTAGAATTTTTAATGGTATCTAATGATTTTTTTGCAGTCAGCAAGTCTTTATTTTGAGGTGATAATATTAGGCCTTGTTTAATCAACAACGTAGCATTATCAAAATCATGGATTTCAATATCAAGGTTAATTAAGGCAATACGCACATCGGTATAGTTGGGTGTTTCTTCTAACGCGAGAGTGAATTGTTCGCGCGCTAAGTCATATTTTTTTTGTTGAAAATAAAATTGACCTAATACGAGACGGATATAACCGTCTTTGGGATATTGTTTGAGATATTGCTTAGCTTGCTCAATAGCTTGTAGTTGCTGCCCAGATGTGAAGAGTTGTCGCAATAATTGGTGTTCTGAAACGTTGTCATTTTGCTCAGCTTTAGTAATTTGAGAGCCTAAAATAATTATCAAAGTAATTAAAAGGAAAGGAAAAAATTTTTTTTTCATGGATACTGCTTCATAGCACAACAATGTTAATTAGGTTTGGATGTTATCTTGGATTGTATAACCATGCAATAGTAGTAGTGGCCATTAATAAAATAATGGCATTTAAAATTGTAAAAAATTTACATACTAAGAAAAACAATTACATTGTTTTTTGAGTATTACAAGTTCATTTGGCAAAAAATACTTCTTGTTCAATGAGAATAGAAATTAAGCAATTAAAATTCTATGTTTAGATTCTTTCTTTAGTAAATATTTGTTATGCTTCCTCACCTCAAAAACAGATGAATTTTTTACAAAAATGATACAAAAAAATATAACCTATAAAATATGCATCATTGGCTTGGGCTATGCTGGTTTACATACTGCAGTTGCTTTTGGTCAAAAAATGAAAGTAATTGGTTTCGATATTGATCCAAATCGTGTTCTAGAATTGAATAAACATACTGATTCACATAAAGATTTTACAGATGAAGAATTAAAAAGTGCGGATATATTTTACACTTCAAATCCTCAAGATCTTGAATTAGCTAATTTTCACATTATAGTTGTTCCAACCCCGATAAATTTTGCTAAAGAACCTGATCTATTCTGCCTCGAATCGGCATCAACAATTATGGGGCGTCATCTTAAACGAGGCGATGTGATTGTTTATGAGTCCACTGTTTATCCAGGAGCAACTGAAGAAGTTTGCATTCCCATTTTGGAACGAGAAAGTAGCTTGGTGTGTGGTAAGGATTTTTATATTGGATACTCCCCTGAACGTATAAACCCTGGTGATAAAGTTCACAAATTTTATAACACTAAAAAAATTGTTTCAGGTTGCAATGCAGAAGTTTTAAAAATAATTACTGCACAATACTCCAAAGTTGTTCAGGTTGGTGTTCATTGTGTTTCCAGTATCAAAGCTGCTGAAGCGGTTAAAGTGATAGAAAATACTCAACGTGATATTAATATTGCCTTCATGAATGAGATAGCCCAAGTGCTTCATGGTCTAAATTTAGATACGCAAGAGATTTTACAAGCAGCTAAAACTAAGTGGAATTTTCTGCCATTTGAGCCAGGATTAGTTGGAGGCCATTGTATTGGTGTTGATGCATATTATCTTATTCATAAGATGCACGAAATCAATTTTAACCCTGAATTAATGATTGCTGCGAGACGTATTAATGATAGTATTGTTCAATTTATTTTCGAGCAAGTAATTAAGCACCTTATTTTACAAAATATTCAAGTAAATAATTCTCGAATAGCCATACTTGGACTTACATATAAAGAGGACTGTGTTGATATACGGAATAGTCGTGTTTTTGATTTAATAAAAATATTTCAAGATTATCAGATTGATGTTCAAGTCAGTGATCCTATTGCGAATAGTGACCTTATCTTTAGAGAATATGGAATCAAAGTTGTCGATTATAAAAAACTCAAAAATATCTCTGCTATTATAGTTGCAGTTGCGCATGAAGAATTTAAATTGCTCCAAAGTAATTATTTTAAAAAAACACTTGTCAAAAATGGTCTAATTGTTGATATCAAAAGTATTTTTCCGAGCCAAGAGTTCAAATCAAAAGGATTAATGATTTGGCAATTATGATTATATAGGATTTTATAATGCGTATACTTATTACTGGGGTTGCTGGCTTCATAGGATCAAATCTGGCAGAGTATCACCTAAATAAAGGTGATATTGTTTATGGTGTTGATGACCTAACATCCGGTGCAGAAGTAAATATTCAACAATTTAATAGTAATCCTCACTTTCGTTTTGTTAAAAATGATATTATTACTTGGCCTCAAATTGAAAAATATGTCATCTGGTCAGATCGAATTTATCATATGGCTGCAATAGTGGGTGTTTATAGAGTTTTAAAAGAGCCAGAACGCGTTCTGGCAATTAATATTGCCGGTTGTGAAAGACTTTTGCGATCTGTCAAAAATTGTGATTGGAAGCCACAAGTACTAATAGCATCTAGTTCAGAAGTTTATGGTCCAAGCGAGAAATCACAGTTTTCTGAAAATGATAATTTAATTATTGAATGCGAAGCAAAAAATCGATGGAATTATCCAGTTAGTAAACTAGCAGATGAAGCACTTGGGTTAGCCTATTTTAGGAAATTTGATATTCCAACTATTATGGTGCGTCTTTTCAATACTGTTGGCCCACGGCAAACCGGACGTTATGGTATGGTACTGCCAAATTTTATAAATCAAGCTATTAATAATCAGCCCATTACAGTATTTGGTGATGGTGAACAAACCAGATCATTTTGTGATGTTCGTGATTTGGTTGTTATGCTTGATAAGCTTGCAAGTAATGAAAAATCTGCAGGAGAAATTCTTAATGTTGGCAATGATGAAGAAATTACTATTAATCAATTGGCTGAAAAAGTTAAAAAAATTGCGAATAGCAGTTCAGAAATTAAACATGTATCGTATGAAGAAGCTTATGGTGAACCCTATGTCGACACAAGACGACGCAAACCTGATCTAAAAAAACTATTATCTTTTATTGATAATAAATTTGAATGGCCTTTAGAAAAAACAATTAAAAATCTTATTGAAAACAGTTAATTAAAAATGCCTTTAAAAAAAATACTAACTTTCTAAAGAATATATCTTTTCTTGTTAGAATTTAAAAAGTCAAATTCTTTTTCAAACAGACTTTCTTGTGTAAGCAAGTTATAATGAGCAATTCTATGCAAACAATGTCATTGTCGGAATCTATCAAAAGTCTTAAAGATATAGAAAAAGTAGAAGAGCTTCCGTTAGAAAAACGTATTTCGGTACAGAATACTTACGATCTTCTTTTACAAGCAGCTAACAATTTCGGTGATAAAACAGCACTTATATTTTTGCCCGATGGCAAACCGATGGAACATGCACCATCTCTCACGTATAAGCAATTGTTGCAGCGAATTAATCAAACTGCTAATTTGTTTACTCAAAAATTTAACATCGCAGCCGGCGACGCTATTTCCTTTCTACTACCTAATATTCCAGAAGCTTATTTTACTCTTTGGGCCGCAGAGGCCGTGGGTATTGCCAACCCGATTTCACCACTTTTAGATCCAGAAGTAATTGTACGATTATTGGTTCTTGCAGAAACTAAATTATTAATCACCGTTGGAGAAAAACTTAATCCTTTCTGGCAATCTGTAATAAAAGCACGCGAGCTTTATCAGAAACAAACCGGCAAATTATTAAAATTAGTGGTAATACACGGTGAGGCAGATGAGAGAAATAATATTTTTAATTTTGAAACTCTTTTGGAAGAACAACCAGATAATCGTCTAGTCAATAAAAGACTTATTAAAAAAGATGATATATGCGCTTATTTTCACAGCAGCGGCACTACTGCTTTGCCAAAGTTAGCAATGCTTACTCATTGGGGAAAAATGCATCAAGCATGGGCTATTAGCCAGTTATTCGATTATAAAGAGGGTGATGTGTTTTTATGCGGTATGCCATTATTTCATGTGGCAGCACCAATTGTAGCGGGTAATGCAGCATTTATGACGGGTGCTACTATCGTTCTTATGAGCCCGCAAGGTTGGATGAATCCCAATGTGATTGCACATTTCTGGCAGATAGTTGAACGTTATCAAGGCACACATACGGCAGCATTACCGTTTGTTTATAGTGCTTTATTACAAAATATTATGGATGCTGATATTGGGAGTCTGCGTGTAGCAATATCAGGCACTGATTCTTCAATTCTTCATGAGTTCGAAGAAAAAACCAAGGTGCCAGTCACAGTAATTTATGGGTCAACGGAATCTACCTGTATTTCAGCTGCTAATCCTCTGCATGCACATCGCTCAGGTTCTATGGGGTTACGCTTGCCTTATGGACAAATACGAGTAGTAGAAGTGGATGCTAAAGGAAAATATGTGCGTGATTGTGAAATTGGTGAAGAAGGTGTGCTGTGTATTAAAGGGCCGCATGTTGCGCACTATAAACAAGATTCATTGAACGAATATGCGTTTATTGATTCAGAATGGTTGAATATGGGTGATATAGGGAAAAAAGATAAGGATGGTTACTTTTATATTACCTGTCGTGTAAGTGATATGATTTACCGTAAAAATAAAGCTGTTTCTACTTTTGCGATAGAACAAGCTTTAATAAGCAATCCCAAAATAAAAGCCGTGGCAGTAGTGGGGCAACCTAATGAACTAGAAGGCGAGATACCGTTAGCAATGGTTGAGCTACACTCTGAACAAAGTTGTTCTGGCAGTGAATTAATGGAGTGGATTAAAAAAGAAATACAAGATGCTTCGCATTATCCTGACCAAATAGATATTTGGGAAAAACCGCTGCCAATCAATGGCATGGGTAAAGTTCAAAAAACTTATCTACGTTATGAAATAATCCAGACAACGCTGAGAAATGCTATAAAAAGTGCTTTACAGCATGATTGTACCTTTGAAATTAAAGTGATGCATGATGAGTTCGCTCAAATTATTGCTGAAGTAGAAATTCTTCAATCAGATGATAAAAACATTCAAGAGAAATTTAGGGAAATTCTAGCTAATTTTGACATTAACTTTAATTTAAAATTAAATGATACCCCAGCTTTTCGCTGAAATTGTTATTAAAAATCTGTTTATTATCTTGGTTTCCCCTCTATTTCAAATAAATCAATTTGTTGGGGAAATAAAAATTTATCATCTTTTTTATGAGATTCAAACCAATATTGCATTTCATTAGTTGAATACCATTGTTCTAAAGAAATTTTAGAAAAAATGCATTGATCAAGATAAGATTTAAGCAACTTATTATTCACTGTATGCGTGAAATTTAATGTGTTCTTATTATAATTGACTGATAAGGAATCTAAAACTTTTTGAGTTTCAGAAGACCACAAGAAACTATGTTCATTTTTTTCTGCAATATATTTAGAATACATCTCTTGAATTAAGCAATAGCTTGAGCATGGAGTAGCCTGATATATCAAGAGCCTAGAGTGATGATCAGAAAGCAGGTTAATAATAGAATTTAAGGTCAGTTGGAGAGCTGATTTTTCTACACAGTAGAGAGAATGAATAGACCAAATAATATCATATGTATTCTGACAAACTGGATTTTTACTAAATTCTTCTGCTGTCATATGAAATGAATTGCCAATAACAAATGGTTTTTTTAAAGATTTTTTTAACTCAATCAAACAATAATCCGAAGGATCGAGATAATCATAAATGATTGAAGGGCCTTGAATTATTTGAGGCAGCAACATGGATGTAAATATACCTGTACCACATCCTATATCTAGCAGTCTTACATCATTTTTGTCACGAAGAAAAAAATTCTTAAAATCCACTTTTTTCATCAATTCAACGTAATCAATATTTATGATTTGACACCATTCGTTTTTTCTAAAATTTTCTTTAGTGTAAAAATTAAGACATTTCTCAAGATTTTTAAATTGTTTCATGGTTTAGTTTTATCTCATGTGCTCAAAAAATTCCAATACCTTTATAAAATTATCTATCCATCTCATATCCTATTAAAAATAAAAGAAAAAAGAAAGAGAAAGTGCGAATATCAGAGGATTCAAATTGACACTAATTGTATTTTAAATAATGATATGCTAAAGTTTGCTCAATGTGTTGAGTCATATCAAAGAGCTACTTTCCCGAAATTAAATTAATCTTTTTCACAAAAACATCAAATGTCGAATCAATAAGCCCATGTTAAAATTAATAAACGACGCAAATTTTGCAAGCAAAGAATATGAAGCTTTTAAGCAAATGTATGATGATCCTAAAAATAATTCCTGGATGTTCTCCCCTTATGACCGAAAAGGCGATTTTTGGCCTATTTTTCAAATGTATGTCAAAGCCGGTGAAGTATTCCTTTATGTAAATGAAAAGGCAGAGTATGTTGGTATTTGCCGTTTAACCACGACAGAAAAAGGACCTTACCAATGCGTTGCCACGATTAATTCTTTGGCAATCAGCTCAAATCATCATCGGCAAGGTTATGGCAAGCAAATCCTTGATGCATTGAAGGAGTATACCCGGGAAAAATACCGACATGTGTTACGTTTAGAATTAGCTTATGAAGGTGATAATCCAGTGGCAATTGTAGGTGATTTTTATGATAAAAATGGTTTTCAATGCGAAGGATTTTGTCTGGATTGGTTTGGTTCAAGAGCAATACATTTTAAAGAGACAAGATTTCCATGGTATACCACGGAATATTTTGCCTGCTATTTTTACGAAGATAAGATGAAGGAAATAAATTTAAAAAAAGGAGTTTTACAAGCAACCAGCAATTCATTTCTAGAAAAAAACGAATTATCGTTTAGGTTCGCTAATATTGGAGATACCGAAGCTATCACGCGCTTATATGAAAATTCTTTGACAAGCTGGGCTCATGAAGCATTAGAAAACCGCAGTCAGCTTATTGGAGAGAGCATTAATACAAAAAAAGTTTTTTTAGTGTCAACAGGCCATACTATTGTTGCTGCTTGTGAAATTGATGAAAGTCCAAAGGGTATTGAACACACAGCTATTATTCAAAATCTGCTTATCCTCGATCATGAACCAACAACAGCTGCTTTTTTAGTTGAAAATGTAGTTGAGCACTATAAAAAATTAAAATCTAATATCAAACGACTTGAATTAAATACGATTGCTGAAGATAAAAGTTTGATTCATAGCGTAGAAATAAGCGGTTTTAAATGCGCGGCAAAATTTCCTGCGCGTTTTTGTGATGTCCACGGTTCTTTTTGGGATGAACATATCTTTGAATACAGCTTATTTGGTTTGCAGGATGCTTTAAACTGCTGCACGCAACGAAAAAAATCAGAGTTCAATTTAACAAGTGGTATTGAAAAATTTTATGTGCCCTTACCTCTCGGGTTTTTAGCTCAATTAGAAGAAAAATTAACAGGCATTCAAAGCAGTGAACCTCTAACATTTGTTGAGGAGCAACTGATTTATCAATTAGTACGCGTGGTCTGCACTCAGGATTGCTATAGCCTCGAAAGTCGACACAAGAACTATTTACAGTTACAGAGTTCTTTTGCCACCACATTTGCTGCATCAAAAGCTTTAGAAGAAATTTATATGATGGGGATCGGACAGCTAACACAAAAACTTGATTCGAATGTAGGACTTTTACATCCGATAATGCAGCATACTATATTACAGGAACAAAATGTGGTATTGCCACCATCTGATTTTTCACTGACGCACAATTAATAGACTTCTTTCAAAATCTAAAATAAGCCATGTTAGCGTTGTTAAAGCTTGTCCCCGAATATTTTTATCGGGGAAATGTTTCGCAATCCTCATTTACTCCTATGTAAACCCTGTCCCAGCATGCTTTTAGCTGGGATCCGGTTGCTCAACATTTTTTGCCTAGCTATCATTGACTTATTTTAGGTTTCGAAAGAAGTCTAATGTTTGGTAATGCGGTCAGCATAATCTCATCTTATGAAGACCCTTAATATAGCAAAATAAACGAAATATGCCTCGTAGAGCACTCGCTAACTGCAACCACCTTTTTTATCTTACCAAGCTATTAAACTCCATATTCTTGCCTAATAGTTTTAGTTACAAGCTCATAAGCATTATTCATCAGTGGCTCGCCGTGTGCGCTAAGCAGATGATGAAACTCTAAGGTTTTTAGTCTTGCAAAATCTGAGGAGTTAACGTTACATGCTTGTTTCCAAACATTGGATATACTTGCAGCTCCAAAAAAACCTTGTTCTTCATATAATTTTGCAGTTTCAGTGCTAAAAAACTGATCTGGAGCCAGCCAGTTTTTTATGCTGTCACAAGTAATCAGAATTCCACCTTCTTGAGCAATATGTAGTATTCCTTCCGGATGCTTTGATGTTTCAAAAATAAATATCGAGCAATCAGGAGCCGGCATTTGCCCATTTGGAAAAAGTTGGATATCTGTCTCCCGATTGTTAGCGTGCTTCATTTCTTTTAATGCCCACAATTTTGCATGATAACGATCAAGGTAAAATGCATCATCTCTCCCGTGAAAGGCTCCAATTCTGATAACATTTTTTACTTCTCCCAGCGTATCAAGTACAGCTAATCCTTTATCATCCAGCCTTACAGTATTTATAAGTGAAAGCTCGTCGTTATCGCGAATGATAATCATATTTCTGCTATGTTGAAGTTCAACATTATTATGATATGTTATATTTGCACCCGTAACAAAAAAAATATTGGGAAATATTTTCTTTATCTCACTATGAGGCCATGCTGGCGTATACATATATTTTACCCTTTTAAGTTAACAATAATAAAAAAATTTCATTATAGCTCGCTGATATAATTTTTCAAGGCAGATTCGATGCTCATCATGCTATGCATAGCATTGATTTTCGCTATTAAATTTTAAAAAAAAGTTATTGACTCTGACGTAACGTAATACCTTAGTGTTGCTATGGTCGATCAGTGGAGAAACTCATGGCTTATACGGTAACTAAAATAGCAAAGCTGTCAGGCGTAAGTGTCCGAACTCTTCATTTTTATGATGAGATAGAGCTGCTTAAACCTGCGTATTATGGTGATAATAATTATCGCTATTACGAAGAAGCACAGTTACTAATACTTCAGCAGATTTTATTTTTCCGTGAGCTTGGGTTTCAACTGAGTGACATCCAGAGGATCATTTCCAGTCCCGATTTCGATAAAATGAAAGCATTGGAATCGCACAGAAAAATCCTCGAAAAAAATCTCAGTCAAACACAGCAATTGATAGAGACTGTTGATAAGACCATTGCACACTTAAGAGGTAAAGAAACCATGAAACTTGAAGAAATCTTTCTCGGATTTAACGCTGAAAAACAAAAACTTTATGAAAACTTTCTTGTTGACAGTGGAGTCAGTCAGGATGTTATTAATAAAAGTAAAGATAAAATAAAAAATTGGACGAAAGAACAATGGATGGAAAATAAACGAGAAGCAGATAAGATTCATGCTGAGTTAGTTTCAGCGATTAATCATCATCTTGATCCATCATCACCTGAAGTGCAAAAGTTAATTAAAAAACATTATCAGATGACTACAGCTTTCTGGACACCAACAAGAGAAACCTATATAGGTCTTAGCCAACTTTATTGTTCGCATCCAGATTTTGTAAAATTTTATGATGAGATTCACCCAAAATTATTAAGATTTTTAGTTGAAGCAATGAAAATATTTGCTGAGCATGAGCTGTCATAAAACTATGATCCCGTCATCTTCTTATGTGTTATGACGGGATTTTTTGGGTTGTCATATGCCAAGGCTAACTATTTTATGCATGAAAACTGCTCGACTACATAGGTGGAAGATTATCAAAAAGCTTTAGATAAGGGTAGTAAATTCAAATTTGAATATTGCAACATGGGCATGAAATCTTTAATACCCTGCGGCTCATTCGAATTGCCATGAACGAGAATAATACTACCAATTTTAGCTTGCTGCCCCTTCGCTAACCAGGCATTGCTAGCAATAGGAATGAGGCCAAAATGACGCATCATTAGCACGAGTTTCTTATTGGAAACTAATCCTGGGAAACGAAAAAAAACTGAAGGTAATTGATGTTTTTCAAGCAACATTTTTTCTGTATCTAAAATTTCGTGTGTAATATTGGATTCTGTGGTCAGTAGGAAATTTTGATTAATAGGTAAATCAGGATAATATAAATGACTAAAAGTATGATTAGTCCAAGTAATTTGCAGTGTATTAGCTTTTTCTTGCTGAGTAAGCCAATTAAACTCTTTAGGATGTTCAATCATCCATATTCCTGTTAACGATATCGCTAGTGGTACAGGCTGATGGTTGCGATTTGCAATTGCAACTAATGCTTTAAAAAATTGTTCTTCAAAAGGTTTAGCGGAAGGACACATATCTACCGTAAGAAACTCTCCATTCACCGCATGCTCCGCATGAGTAACGCCATAATTATTCATCGGATAAGGTCCAGAAGTATAGCGAAAAAGTACCTTCATGTAAGGTGTGTTTTTTATTTGGTCCCAGGTGTAATAACCTGGAGTAGTATTTCCTTTTGATGAAATATTTCGATTTTTAAAATTTGCAGCTGGTGCACTCTCAGTAGCAAAAGTATAAGGATTTACGACTAAGTAATAAGGTGTGGCGCCAATAAAATACATTCGTATAGCAATGAGTAAATTGCCATTTTTATCATAACAAGGAATAAATATTTGATGGTAATCAGTAATAACTATATTGTTATTATCAATAGAGCTATTAGCCCATGTTGATAAGCATAGACACGATAAAAAAAGAAAAACAAAAAAAGGTAGCACAAATTTTATTGTTTTCATAATGTAAATATAATCGTAAAAGGGAGGTATCGTACAACATTTAATCTAGCTGGCATGCGCTGATATGTCAAATTTTTACACATTTGAAATACCTTCTTAGCTCAGGTTTAAGCTAACCAGAAAGCATCGCTGAAGAGTCAACGTCTCTATACAAATCAATGTATACAAATCGCAGCAAAAATTGTACAAATTAAGTACTTTGTGGTAAATTTGAACACTAAACCATACCAGAGGTGAAATTATGTAGCAAAGTGGTAGCCCAAAAGGGCAGCAATTTTTTACTCAAGAACCGTATACTAGAGTTTTTTCAGAGGAATTTCAGGCACTAAGTAAAAATTATCTTGTGAAAGAGAACAATCAGCTATCTGTCGCTTTCGTTGATATCGATGGAACTTTGCTGATTGAGTCTCAAGAAAATGGGCACATTTTAAACCCAGCGATTAAACCCTTATTAGCGAATTTTGATATTGTGTGTTTATTTACTGCACGATGTAAAGCCACAACCTATTTTACCTTTTACCGCAATAATGGTTTTTCCACAGCAGAAAAACCCGAAACGTTCGTTCCCACACATAACCGCACGATTGCTTATATTCAAGATCAATTAACTCTTGCAGGAATAAAAGTTCTTCTGGTTTCTACCACTATGGATCATTTTTTCGGTGTGAATCCAGGGGAGTATTATCATACAGAGCTTAGCTCTTATGAGCGTATTATATCTGACATGTGCGAGTCTGCAAATCATAACTCTGCAAATCATAAAAAAGAAATATTCGACCCACAACGGCTTGAATATTTATCAAATGGAATACAGCAAGAAGAAAATTATGAAAAAGAAAAAGAAAAACAACTCCCAAAAGGAAAAGTTGAGCAATATGATCATTTATGTGAATATTTGCAGCATGAATATAGTGATAAAACTTTTTCTATTTTTATATTTGATGATAGCATACATAATTTAGAAGAATTAGCATTGCATATTCAGAAAAATTCTTGTCCTCCTACAAGTGTTATTGAAGCAACTAATGAAAAAATATTACCTGACTATAAAGATGATATTACTATAAAACTGAAAATGGCTCTTAGAAAAGATATATTGTTACTTCGAAATAAATTCTTAGCCCATTGTATAGAAACAATTAATACTATCGCTCCTAATCTTAAAGAGGAATTGAAAGACTGTTTAGCACAAGATTGTGTTTTTGGAAAGCAAGAGACTAAAGAGGATTTTTATGAAAGCTATGATCGTATGATTAAGTCACAAAATCAATTAGCTGGAGAATTTTTATCTCCCGAACATTTTGAACAATTTAATGATTTAACGGGAAAATTTAACGACGCAATGCGACATGAAATAAATAATCTATTTGGAGAAAAGAAAATTCCCCTTCTTAGTAATTTTAATGATTTATTTTCTCAGTTGATTCATGACTATGCAAAATTATTAATAGAAGTAAAACAAACGCAGAAAAATAAAAATGATTATGGAAAAATAACTCCTGGTGTTACCCTAGCGCAATCCGAAAATTGATATAGGTAAATTGCTTTGCAACATAGCAATTGATGAACTCAGAAAATCGAGTTACAACGAAGGCTTTTCTATTTATTAGTTCCATCAAGGTAACAAAAGATTATAACCAAGCAGTGGATAAAGATATTTTTTTAACCAGGCGAATTAAAATTCGATAGGTTTTAAATCATTTTGGGAGTGAATGCTTGATATGAACGAAACAAATCAATACAGTATCTTCATGAAGGCTTAACAACATATTAGTATGCACTTAGCGCATAATAATACTCGTTTTTTTAGATTACTTACAATACAGGAATCTTTATGCAACACTATACTTTTGACTCGTCCAAAGCATTCGTTTCTACCTTCACTATTAACCCTTATCAACTAGGCAAGTTAGATGGCTTATCTTTTGCTGTAAAAGATAATATTGATGTTGCGGGGTTTAAAACTTCGTATGGAAGCAAGCCATGGCTTGATGCCCACCCACAGGCGATTAGTCACGCAGTTTGTGTTGAACAGCTATTAAATGCAGGGGCACGTTGTCTTGGCAAAACTATCTCAGATGAATTCACATATAGCTTGGATGGTGAAAGTTATTTTTATGGCACGCCAGTCAATCCAAAAGCGCCTGAGCGAATTCCAGGTGGTTCCTCTAGCGGTTCAGCCTCAGTAGTTGCTTGCAATTTAGTTGATTTTGCTATAGGGACAGATAGCGCAGGTTCAACCCGTGTTCCTGCAAGTCATTGTGGCATTTTAGGGATGCGCCCAACTCTACATCGTATTTCAGATTCAGGCGTATTACCTTTCGCGCCGAGCTCTAGCACTATTGGTATTTTTGCAAACAAATTAACGGTTTTGGAAAAAGTCATGACTGTATTATTATCCAGTGATGAAGTGGCAATAAGACCAATTAAGAACATTTATTTATTGGAAGATGCATGGGAAATTGTTGATCAAGAAATCAAAAAAGCTTTAGAAGAAAGTATTCTACGTTTGCGCCAAATGAAAAATATACAAGTATCTTCCCTGACAGTAAGTGACCTAATGGGAGAAAAAATTAATCTCTCAACTTGCAATGAAAAAGCGTTTATACCTTTACAAAATACGGAAGTTTGGAATGCAATTGGGAGTTGGATTGAAGCATTCCACCCCGAGATGGGGCCACGTGTTCGTAATGGGCTAGAGCATGTTAAACACTCAGATCGGTCGATCCTTAATAATGCTTTGTGTTTGAAAGAGCGCATTTTTAAAAAAATCTCCCAATTTACAAAAGTTGGAGATTTATTTTGTTTTCCTACTGTCCCTATCATTGCTCCTCTTAAAGGCGAGTTGGATGTACCAGAAAAAGCAATGGATTATTACAAGCGAACAATGAGCATTACCTCTTTTGCTGGAGTTGCTTGTTTGCCAGAAATTTCTATACCCGTTGCCAAAGTAAGGAATATACCGATAGGTTTATCTTTGGCTGCTGGTTATCGCCAAGATGAATTTTTGCTGACTGCGGCAAAACAATTATTTGAGGAATTTCTTTAATCCGTATCCAGCATTTCTGACTTGCTTTTGTTTAACTATCCATTAAACCGTAGAGTTTCAATTTTTTACGAACTGTTCCTCGTGACAAACCTAGCCATCGGGTGATAGCGCATTGGTTGCCTTTCGCACGTTCAAGCAAAAAGGTCAATAATGGAATTTCTATATCGCTTAGTACTTTTTCATGGATATTTGGATTTTTACTGTTATCTACAGTACGCAAATACTCTTCGACAGCATTTTTGACGATAGTATGTAGGGATTGTGATTGAGAAAGGGGAGTAGAAGTGGTGGTTATGGTAGTCATTGCGTGCCCTCCATGGGTAATTGTGATTGAAAATGGTAATTTTATCAGTAGAAATTTTTTTAGTCAAAAAAAGAAGGTGGAGAAAAGTAGATGGTTTTTATTTATTCACGACGTAGGGTAGGGGAGCAATCAGTATGAATTATGAATTGAAGTGAGATTAATAAATGGTAAAAAAAGCTCATTAATAATTTGGCTATTATCTTCTTCGGTTAGTTTTTTTGTCAGTTAATTCGGTCATGATCAAATTTTGTCCCATGTTAAGCATTTATTAATATTTTACTCATATTATGTATTAATAAGCGGCCGTCTCTAAAGGAGAAACTTTTATTAAAAATTAGCAGCGTTAGCAAAAAGAAGCATATTTTCGCCACATTGCTAATGCTAGACGAAACATTTTATACGAGGTACGAAGATGCTTAGTTCTAAACACATAGAGAAAGAACCTTTGGATGCAGTTGACCTTGAGTATGATCTTGATCAAATAAAATATTATCAATCTAGAACGCACGTTATTTAAATTTTTGGTATAATCGCTTATTCAAAAAAATAAAATCTAAATCATTATGCCACTAATATTTTTCCTTATTTTAATAGCCACTAGTTTAGTAATTTTCAATTATCGAAAGACAAGTTTAATCGTACTTGGAATAATACTAGCTATTTTCTTAATTATTGGTTACGGTGTCCTCTTCAATATTTTGGCCGATTGGTTTGAAAATCCTTATATGCAACCATCGAAATTTATTTGGAAACAGCAAAATGCCATCGTAGTTTTAGGCTCTGGCACAATCAAACTAGCAAGAATTAATATTGTTAAGCCAACTATTTTATCTTATTCAAGACTATATAAAACTGCTGAAGTTTATCATCTTTGCAAAATAGAGAGTAGTAGCAAAAAATGCAAGATTATTATCAGTGGCGGTGATGTTCAACATACGGGTATATCTGAAGCAGCTGCTTATCAAAATGCATTGATTGCTATTGGTATTAATAAAGCTGACATAATACTAGAACCAAAAAGTATGAATACTTATAAAAATGCTGAATTTACCAGCACAATTTTAAAAAACAATCATTTCGATAATATCTATCTCATCACTTCAGGTTTGCATATCAAGCGTGCATTATTATTTTTTTCTCATTTTGGTATTTTTCCAACCTTTGTTCCTTCTGATTACATTAAACCCGTTATTTCTATTTTTCCAAACAGCTACAATTTCGTTTTTACAGATTTAGCTTTGCATGAATGGATGGGCATATTAGAATTTTATCTTTATAATTATTTTGGTTGGAATAATACTAAAAGTTCGTAGACAGCAACTACTTTATTAGATTTTGGATCCCTAATATTTTATCTTATTGCCGAAGACGGAAATTATCTTTCGTCACTTGTGATGGTTGAGTCTGGCAAGAACAATATAAGCAAAATAGCAATAATAAAACTATTATTAATGCAGAAACAGCTAAAAAGGTTAATAACAAGGAATTTGTCCTACTTGAACATACTTAAGCTGTGGTTGCTCATCATAATGAGTGGATTGACTAGATAAGCTAATGTTGCACTAGCAGCAAAGGCCTTTGCTTTTTATTGCGAGATTAAAAAGCGAATAGACGAGACGTATATAAAAATAAAAAGCGTGTGGCATTATCTCTATCGCGCAGTGGATAAATTTGATAATACCATTGATTTTATGTTATCAAAAAAACGAAATGAATCTGCAGATAAAGTGTTTGTTATCTTAAATAAGCTGTTTTCTGGTATTGACAATGGAGGTCACTATATTATACTAAAATCAAATTCAGTTTTGATGAATCTTAAAATAATAATACCGAATATTTTTATTAAAAATATAATTCAGCTTTGACAGGCAATCGATCAATTACATAATATGAAGCTATCTATTGTTGCAACTCTTTATCAATCAGCCTCGTACATCGAGGAGTTTTGTCAGCGTGCTAGCAATGTGGCTCATCAACTTGCCGATGATGATTATGAAATTATTTTAGTCAATGATGGTTCCCCCGATAACAGTCTTGCGTTAGCTATAAACCTTAGTAAATCAGATCCACATGTAATCATTGTTGATCTCTCCCGTAATTTTGGCCATCACAAAGCTATGATGACTGGATTAGCGCATACTAGTGGTGAGTACATATTCTTAATTGACATTGATCTAGAAGAAGAACCCGAATGGTTGCTGAGCTTCGCAGAACAGATGGCACAGACGCATTGTGACGTTGTCTATGGAGTGCAAGAGCATCGTAAAGGGAGCATTTTCGAACGGTGGAGTGGACAGTGGTTTTACCGTTTTTTCAGAATACTCACAGGCATAGTGTTACCAAAAAATGTGGTCACAGCAAGATTGATGTCGTGCCGTTATGTTGACGCTCTATTGCGGCACAAAGAGACTGAGTTTTTCATAGCAGGTTTGTGGCATATCACCGGTTTTTATCAAAGCTCGCAAGTAATTAAGAAACATAATGCAAGCAAAACTACTTACACTTTTCGCCGCAAGATGTCGCTTTTGGTTAATGCTGTTTCTTCATTTAGCAATGCACCACTCATCGGTATTTTTTACATTGGCGCGAGTATTTTTATCATAGCTTGTATCTACATAGCTTATCTTTTCATCACTTGGCTTTTTCTTGCTAAACCTATCAGTGGTTGGACTTCTATCATAGCTTCGATCTGGTTCTTAGGCGGTTTGATTATTTCATTTATTGGCGTCATTGGCATTTATCTTTCTAAGATATTCTCAGAGACCAAGCGACGTCCTTATACGATTGTGCGACAAATTTATGGCAAGAGAGTGATAACATAACTAAAGTGGTTTAAGATTTAAAAAATACGCTGTATGGTTTTTTTATAATGCGAAATCAAACTGCAAACATGGAATTGCAATGGAAGATATTTATGATTTCGTTGCTCTGGTGTTACGTAAAAAAAACTTAGGACTTGCCAGTTATTAAAGAGAAATCATATGAATTCATTTGCTTTTGAAGATGTATCAGCGTATGGAGTTTTGAAAAAAAGCTTTACTAATACAAACATTGATAAAGCTGTGGAGGAGATAAATAACATCGGCTACTCTGTTATTCATTCCGGACTTAAAGATGTTGAAATTAATACCATTGCAAATCAATTCGATTTATTGCATACCCAGTACATACACACATATGGCCATCATTACCTAAAAAACATTGATGAGCAGAATACAATCCGCCTTCCTTTAGCTTTTGATCGGTGTTTTCTTGAAATCGCAGCAAACCAGGTCATTCTTAATATTCTTGAGCGTCTCATTGTGGGTCAATTCATTTTGAATCAACAAAATGGCATTATTAATCCAGCGGGTGAAAAATACAATCAATCTGCATGGCACCGAGATCTTCCGTATCAGCATTTTGTTAGCTCACGCCCAATCGCTGTTAGTGCGCTTTTTTGTGTTGATGATTTTACTATAGAGAATGGAGCCACTTATGTCCTTCCGGCTAGTCATAAGCACGAGTTATTTCCATCGGATACCTATATTTTAAAAAATGCTATTCAGACTACTGCGCCAGCAGGATCTTTTATTATTATTGACTGTATGGTTTTTCATCGCGGTGGAAATAATCAGACAAAGAAAAATAGACGTGCCATCAATCATGTTTATACCATTCCTCTAATTAAACAGCAGATTGATATACCTGCAACTATGAGTGAAGAGAATATGAGTGCTCATCTCAGAAAATTATTAGGTTATAAACATAAAGTTTCGAAAACTATTGATGAATTTCTAAAATCACGAAAAATCTTTTCATCATTTCATGCATCGGAAGCCTTAACTGACAGTGTTGATCTCTCTCAAAATAAAACTTAGGTTATACGGATAATTTGAAAAAATGGTTAAATGCTGTGAATTATGCGGTGGCCAATTAATGCAATTGCCTATACCTTTTGTTGGTAGAGCAATGGTTAGCGATGGTCGAATTCTTAAGGAGTCTCTTAAAAAAACCTCCTGCCTTTTTTGTGGTTTGGTGTCTCATGTACAGCAACCTAGTGGAGAAATAACAGAGGCAGTATATGGAACAAATTATGCTCTTGCTACAGCTTCTCCCGACTCTGATAAAGCGCGTGGGAGCAATTACGCGAATGTTTTGACGAAATTAGTCACCCCAGCTAAGCGTATTCTGGAAGTTGGTTGTGGTTCAGGTGCGTTGTTAAAAGAATTACAGACCCATTGGCCTGAAGCATCGTTGCATGGCATTGATCCATCTGTCCCTAGTAATTTAACTCATCATGAACGCATTCAGTTTGAACGTGGTTTTTTTGATACCTATTTAGCAGATGCAAAATCGTATGATCTTATAATTTCTATTAATGTAATTGAGCATGTTGCTGACCCTAAAGCTTTTTTTAGTCGGGCTGCCTCACTATTATCAGAAGCAGGGCAATTAGCTATTTTTTGTCCGGCTTCTAATCCTCCTAACCTTGAATTGGTTCTTCACGATCATTTACATACCTTCACATCCAATGCGCTTGTTTTGTTGGCAGCGTCAGCGGGGTTCACGTTATCTAAAAAAATCGAGCATCTTGATCCACTGGGAGATTTCCAATTTATTCTATTTAATCGTTCACGCACGCATGTTTCATGCGATCATTTTTTTCTAAAAAGAGATGAAACTTCCCTTGCAATTCAGCGTATAGAATATTTGCAAGCATGGAATCATTTAGAAGAGGAGCTGTGGGCACGTACTGCTTTTGCATCTCGCCTAGTTTTATTTGGTGCTGGACAAATGGCCGCACTGTTAAGAACTTATGCCCCGCATATCTGGGAGAGGGTAGATTTGTTAGTCGTAGATAATGCTGATGAGGCTTGGGTTTTTGAAAAACAGGTTAAGAGCTATGCTGAAATGCAACCGATTTTAAGTAATATTGCGATTTTAATCGCTACCGCACCCAGTTCGCAAGCTTACCTCGCTAGTCGTCTTGAATCAGATGGACTTAACCCAGTTCGATTTGACGATGTTATTTCCAGATAAGTTGGATGGAAGTGATTTAATGCGGAGTACATATGCTTTCAGCTACCAATAAAATTTATTTTGGTGAAAGCTTTAATACAACTGTCAAAAATAGGGTTAATGGTGAGCAAGATTATTCAAAAAAATCGCCTGTTTCTCATTCAGAAATGACAACAGAAGACGCTAACCATTCACGAGAGGAAAGAAAAATAGTGAAACCTTCTTTTGAGAAAGACAAAGCGAAAGAAGAAAAGAAAAAGAGCCTGAATTATAATATCAGGTAGATTTAGAAAGAAATTCGATACAATGGTAGTTAGTAAAATAGAATGATTACAGAGAACCTGGTGAATAAAAGAAAACAAATGATTGAAGTCGTACCCTATGATCTCATCTGGGCAAGCCAGTTTAATGTTTTAGATCAACATCAAAATAAGCGTGATAAACGCTATATTACTGTTGGTTTATATCCAACGAAAGTGCCAACAAATTGTCATTTACCGTCAGAATATTATTTATCTCACTGTACTTAATTTTGTGCATGTGCAATCATCAAAATGTAGCTAATTAATAACCATAAGAAACCGAACCGCTATGACAAAAATATTAAATCCCCATGACAGATTTTTTTGTGGCTTGATGAAGGACATACGTATTTCCAGAGAATTCTTTGAAAAGTTTCACGCCCTGAAGTGGCAGAAGCGTTTATGAGCCCGCCACCAGCTACTATTGTACGCAATCTCGTAGAAGCTGGAAAACTAACGACCGAAGAAGCCCAGTTAAGCGAATATATACCGATGGCATATGATATCTGTGTTGAGGCTGATTCAGGAGGTCATACCGACCAAGGAGTAGCGTATGTACTTATGCCCGCTATGCTCAAACTGCGTAATGACCTAATAGCTACGAACCAAGGGGTCGGGAGTTCGAATCTCTCCGGGCGCGCCAATCAAATCAAGTACTTACGTCACCGCCTTTGGGGCGCATTCTAGCTCCAAAAGTCCGCGCGCGACTTTTGCGGGACGCCCGCTATACTGCTTATAATTTTCCACCCACGCATCTAAATCAAGTCAATCAAAATAGAACAAAATCTCACTCTGGAACAGATTAAAGTCTGGCTACCAAAAAGTAAGTACAATGCCCTTGATAAAGGCGAAAAAAGTCTCGCACAAAATGACCTACAATCAGTTGGGCAAATGAAACAATTTGAGAAATTAAAAGTTCACCAGTTCATTACTGAGAGGGGACCTCGTTAAGATTCTTGGCATATCTACTGAACTCTGTTTTGGCAAATGACGTGCGTGTTGCGCAATTATTTCCCTTTTTGAAAATACATGTTAATATATGCTTAATGGTTATTTAATTGATTAACCTTCGTGAATATCATTAAAATTTTGAAAGACACAAAAAGCGCTGATTAAGCTGGGTATGTTGCGCAGATGCTGGGTTCTTATTACGTTTTAATTGTTTGCATTTTTACACCCATTTGCTCAACTGCTCAGTTGGTATCCAGAATCTAATGATCATATTGAAAAATCAATCAATGACGAGAAGCTACTGCCAGAAAAAGTAGCAGCTTAGCCCCAAAAATTTTATAGATTAGTCAATCTGCGGTAGGATAGGAAACAAAGCCATTCGGAGTTTTATTATGGGCATAACGATTAATATAGAACCAGATCAACAATCATTAGAAAACACTGAAAAATTTATAGAATTAACTACGGAAATTCTTGAAAAAGTATATAAAAAATTAAGCAATGAGTTTGACAAACTGACAGACAAAGAAAAAGTTAAGCAAACTCGATTAAAGATTGCAATAGAGAGAATTGAAACTATTCTGGAACATCAGTGCCCAGCTAAAAACAATTCGTTTTTAGAAAAGGTAGAAATAGAAAATACAGAAGAGATTGATAATGTTGAAAAACAAGCCAGTGCAGGATCAACGTATTTACAAGTAAATCCAGAATATAAAACTAAATTTGATTATGCAGATCCTTCCAAACATCCCTGTTTATTTTGGTCCGGAACTTCTCGCCTGAATGCAACTAAAATTGAATCGAGTCAAGATAAGGTTGAAACCAATAAGGATAGACCCTATAACAATCTCTACGAAGAAGTAGAATATGCTCTAAAGCAGATTGATTTTGTTTTACCATTATTATCCCGTTGGCGTAATAACTATAAGGAAATGAAAAAATCCTTGAAAGAAGCACAGGAAGAACACAAAAACCATCTTATGGAATTAAAATCATCTATTTTATTGGATGTGACCAGAACATCTGCAACGCATTTAGAAATTTTATTAAATGCTTTTGATGTAGACGAAAATTTGGGAAAAAATAAAGAGAAGGAAAAAGAGAAGGAAAAAGAGAAGGAAAAAGAGAAGGAAGCAGATAATAGTGCATTATTAGGAGATTCTTCTGACTCAAAATTTAAGACTCTTTCGAATCTTCAAAAAATTAAAAAGAAAGTTCAACTTATTAAAAACCTTGATCCAAAAAAACACCTCAGAACCCGAGGTGATACGCTTGTGCAACATAAAGCAGCTACTAAACTTAGAAAAGAAATAATCACTTATTGTGAAAAAATTGCAAAAGATCTTCGTGAAAAAGGTATTCGAGTAGATGATAAAGCTAATAATAATTATAAGGAGCTTGAAAAGCTTAAAGAACAAGCTGAGACTCTGAGTGTTTTAACAAAGCGTTTGACAGATCATTATTACGACAACCTGATTGAGAAAAGCATTGCTGATAACATACGAGATTGGATAAAAGGTATTTGTCTAGCTATAGGTTTTGGTTTTTCTATTACTGCCCTTATTTTAATGTTTACGCCACTTGCACCTCTTGCGCCTTTTATTTCTTTGGGTGGTTTAGTAGGTTTAGTCCCTGTATTAGATACTGTCTTTGAAGTTTTAAAAAATGCCATTTGGTATGGAAAAGCACCACATGTATCACAAGTGGTTGAGATAGTGGCCGCTGCGGTTATGGTATTACTTTTTGGAGGAATAATGCCTGCTCTTGGAGCCGCAACAGCTCCTTTGGCGAGTGTGACTAATCATATCCCAATGGTAGGTAATTTTATTACATTAATGGTCAAAGATATTGGAATAGGCGCTGGTTATGTTAGCACTTTTGGTATGAAAACATTAGGCATAGTTCTTAATCCACCGCTTCTACTTAATCTCATCATAAAACCTATAACAAATATGATTAATCGAGCGAGGAATTGGTTTAGATCAAACAGTGGTGAGGCTGGTTATAAACCGGCTGTTGTTAGGAGTATAAGCTTGTCCTCATCGGGCAGTGGGAATTATAGGTCTGACGAAGGTAATAGTGGTCCTTTTGCTGGTGGGGTTTCTGTTACTTCTTTAAACCAACAGAATGAAACTAACGAAGGTACACATCAGCAAACTTGGGTGCGAGATAGGAAAGAGGGTGGAGTCGGTGAAAAGCTAGGCCACCACGGCTCTTTTCCTGCGGTAAGTGAGCCACTTGTGCTGAATAATAATGTAGTTGATTTAAATAAATCACCAAACATTAATTTATAAAACTAGAAATTATAAAAATAAATAGGTGCATTTATGAATAAATCTAAGTACATCAAATCGAGAGTATCTGCAGAAAGGCATAAATGGCTAATTTCTAAGCTGAAAATTATTGACCTAAAGTTGAAATAAGCTGTCTAAAATGAGTGAGACAATTAACAAATTAAAAAAAATTTATAGTCAGCGCTGGATAAGCATGAAAAAAAATAAATTACTTGCGAAATATCAAAGTTTATATGAGATTGAGTTAGCTGCTGAAGAAAAATTAACTAAAGATATTTATGACTATTATGCGGGAGGAGCAGGTGATGAGCTTACTTTACATAGAAATTGTCGAGCTTACGATCGTTTTCAGCTTGTCCCTCAAGTATTATCTGGGATTCAGACTAGTGATCTTAGCGTAAAAATTCTGGGCACTTCACTGGCTTTTCCAATTATTGGAGCGCCGATGGCTTTCCAATGTTTAGGACATGAGGATGGTGAATTAGCAACAGCTCAAGCCCTAAATGAAATGGGGTTGGTTTTTACTTGTAGTGTCTTATCGACGATTAGTCTAGAAGAAATATCTACAAAAATTGATGGATCACAGTGGTTTCAAATTTATATATTTAAAGATCGAGAGATAACTCGTGATCTTATTAGGCGCGCCGAAAGCTCTGGTTATAGAGCAATAATTTTGACTGTGGATGTTCCCATTATGGGATATCGAGAACGAGATAATCGTAATCAATTCTGTCTGCCTCCAAGTATAATTGCTGCAAACTTAATAAAATATCAAGGCGGTTATAAAAAATTGTCCTCTAAATCTAATTTTTCAGCAATTAAAATGTTTACAGATAATCAGTTTGATGCTTCGTTAACATGGAAAGATATTGATTGGTTAAAATCTCAAACTACTTTACCAATCATTATTAAAGGGATTTTAAGACCTTCTGATGCCGTAAAAGCGATCGATTATGGTGCAGATGCAATTATTGTTTCTAATCATGGAGGTAGGCAGCTTGATAGTACTTGCTCAACTATAGAAGTAGTTTCATTAATTGCTAAACAGGTAAAAAATCGAATCCCGGTTTTATTGGATGGTGGTATTCGCAGAGGGAGCGATATTTTAAAGGCTCTTGCTATGGGCGCAGATAGTATATTACTTGGTAGGCCTCTTTTATGGGGATTATCACTTGCTGGTGCGGAAGGGGTATGTGAAGTTTTAAAAATCCTTAAAAGAGAATTGATGGAGACAATGATTTTATGTGGTTATAGTTCGATTGCTGAATTAAAAGAAGATAAAGAATTGATTATTGATTGTGATAAAACTTAAATTTTTTGTAAGGTATAGGATGTTGTATGTTAAAAAAAATTAATCACATTGAGTTGTATGTTGAAAATTTATTACAATCTTCTTTTTTCTACGAAAGAATATTTGGATTATTTCGGCTGCAGCAGTCAAAAATAAAAAATGACAGTAAAGAAACGGCTAATGCTTTTCTTATACAAAAAGATATTAGATTGCAGCTTAGTGCAAGCTTGCAGAAAGATAATGATATTTCTAAGCATATAGCTAAACATGGCGATAGTGTTAAAGATATTGCTTTTGTTGTTGCAAATGTTAACCAAATATTTGAACGTGCTATTAATTGTGGTTCAAAAATAATTGAATCACCAAAATCTTTGATAATAAATGGACAAGAAATCATTTTTGCTAAAATAGGTAGTTTGGGTAGTTTGATTCATACAATTATTTCCTATTCAGAGCAGGAGACAATATTTTTTCCAGAATTATATAGTGGTGAGACAGTGCCTCATTTTTTAAATTTCTCATCTACATTTAAAGCTATTGATCATATTGCAATTTGCATAGAAAAAGGGACACTTTCAAAATGGATTGATTGGTATTCTAATTTATTTGATTTACTTGAAAGCCATGAGGAAAATGTAGACACAGGTAAAAGCGGCATGAATTCTAAAGTATTGAAATCAGCAACGGGGTCGGTAAAACTAGTTTTCACTGAACCTATGCAACAATATGAAAAATCACAAATACAAGAATTTATTGATTATAACAATGGCCCAGGCATTCAACACATAGCTTTTGCTACAGAAGATATTTCAGAAGCAGTTTGTCATATCAAAAATATGGGACTATCGTTCTTGAAAGTTCCTAGTAAATATTACGAAAAATGTTTAGTAGATTTTCCAGATATGCGAGATAAAATAATCGAGTTTCAACCATATAATATTCTTATTGATAAAGATGAAGATGGCTATTTGTTTCAAGTATTTACCCAACCTATACAAACAAGACCAACTACCTTTATTGAAATAATACAACGCCAAGGTTCGAAAGGTTTTGGTAATAATAATATCAATGCACTTTTCAGAATGAAAGAAATGGAGCAGGAAGAACTTGGAACAATCTAACCATCGTCTTCAATTAGCTAATTGGACTAAAAATATTAATCCTTCAGCTATGCAAACTTTTTTAAGTTTTGCTGATAGCCCTGATTTTATTTCTTTAGGATTGGGATTGCCTGATTGCAGTCTGTTGCCTAAGACAATTGTTGAAAAATCAATCAGAGAAATTATTGTTTCGGATCAAAATTCTTTTCAATACACGCAACCATTAAGCTCATTAAAGCAACAAATAGTAGGTTTGATGCGTGAGAGGGGATTATTTTGCAAAGAAAATGAAATTTTTTTAACAACCGGCGCGCAACAAGGCATTAGTTTACTTGTTAGAATGTTATTAAATCATAAAAGTAGTATTATCACAGAAAATTTTATTTATCCTGGTTTTTTACAAGCAATAGAGCCTTATGCTCCCATTTTACACACAGTATCAACACATTTTAGAAATGGTATTAATATTGATGATGTTGAACGTATATTACAGAGTGATTGCAATCCTACTTTAATTTATTTAGTTGCTGATGGTGGAAATCCTCATAGTGTGACTATCCCTTTATCACATAGAGAGCAATTGGCAAGTTTAGCAAGAAAATATGGTGTGCCAATTATTGAAGATGACCCTTATGGATTTTTAAATTACGATAACAATATGCTTCCGCCAATTATATCCTTCGATTCGGAATGGATATTTTATGTAGGTACTTTTTCTAAGTTGTTGGCTCCTTCGTTTCGAGTAGGATGGTTGATTGTACCAGAAAATTTGCAAAAACATTTGTCAATATTAAAAGAAGGTAGTGATATTAATATCGCGTCATTTTCTCAACGTATTGTCTCAAAAATTCTAGAAAATATAAAATTAACAGATCACGTGCAATCTTTGATAAATTTTTATAGGGCAAAAAGAGAAGCTATACATGCAGCGTTAAATGAGTATTTTCCTAAAGACGCAGTTTATTATTTACCATCAAATGGTATATTTTTTTGGGTAAAGTTACCTGATTGGATCAATATGCATGAGTTTTTTGAATGTGCACTGAAAGATTATCAAGTTGCATTTATTCCTGGCGAAGCTTTTTCAATAATTAAAAATAGTGCAAACAAAAATTATATTCGTTTAAATTTTTCATTGCCAACCTTAGAGCAAATAAAAGAAGGAATTTGTCGGCTTTCAAAAGTCATAGCATATCTCAAAGAAAAAATTTAAATAAGATAACTTAATTAAACTGTTATATAGACTGTAATGAGGGCATAAGCACTATTATGGAAACCATTATGATAAAGCCACAGATAAGCTTTGAAAAAGCATATGAAATTATTGATGAAATTTCTAAAAGCACTTTAGAAATATATGCTGAAAAATGCGATCGTGAAAATAAATTTCCAAAAGAGAATTTTGATGTAATTAAATCATATCAATTGCAGGCTTTATTAATCCCTAAAGAATATGGCGGGTGGGGGTTGAATTTTTTTCAGTATCAGAAATGCCTTGCTCGGCTGGCACAAAGTTGTGCATCAACTGCATCTGCTTTTAATATGCACAATATTGTTATAGGTAGCGTTGCAGATTATAAACTAGATAAACTTCCGGTTGAGGTCAGAGAACGTATTGAGCGCCAAATAAAACATTTATTTAAACTTGTGGTTGAAGATAAAAAAATTTTTGCGGCAGCAACTACAGAGCCTGGTATTGGTGCTCGATTTTCTCAAGTGAAAACATATTTTCAGAAGACAGATGATGGATATATTCTGCATGGGAAGAAATCATTTGTTACGATGGCTAGTTATGCCGATTACTATTTGGTTCTAGCAAATAAGAAACCTGTTAATAATGAGCCTGTCAATGTACATTCATTGTCTTACTTTTTAGTGCCGAAAAATGCAATTGGAGTAAAAATTAATGAGACATGGGATGTGCTAGGTATGCGTGGAACAGGCAGTCATGAGGTTATATTTGATCAGGTTAAGTTACCTTTTGAAGCTGTTTTTATGGGCAGAGAAGGTTTTGCCTTATCTAAAGTGATGCGAGAACCTCACTGGATTACTGGTGGTTATCTAGGAGTATATCTTGGCATTATGGAGGCTATTTTTAATTTTACAAAAAATTATATTTGCACACGTAGTGATTATGAGAGTAAGACGGGCTTAGCATTTAAACCGCTTATCCAGGCGCGTATTGGGGATATGTATATGCTAATGAATAATGCTCGTTTAAATGTATATGAGGCGGCTGAAAAAGTGATGAGAGATCCTGCCGATATAACTACCCATCAGGCTGTTTATGCCGCTAAATATGTATTGGGAGAAACAATGCCTTGTTTAGCTCATATGGCGCTTCGTACTTGCGGCGGTTCTAGTATAAGTAAATCATTTGCGTTAGAACGTTACTTACGTGATGCTTCGTGTGGGGGGCTAATGCCAGCTGTTAGTGATATGTGTCAAACTTTTTTAGGACAATCTGTATTAGCAATAACAGATATTAACATTTGGTGAGATAATACATTTTGTATTTATTTTCTCAGCGTCATTCTTGCCTGCACAGCAAGATAACTAAAATAACTCGCCATCAAGCGGGAATCCAGAGCTTTGCTTTAACGATACTCGATTTGTGCTGAATTATGGACTCCTGCTCGTATACTTAATATTTACCCACATTGTGCAGCCGGAAATGTGAGCTATTACCAAAAACATGCTTTTAATACATTCCTCCTAACATTCTTTTAAAAACAGTATCTTTTTTTAATTCACAAGAGATCATTCACGTATAAATTTTGTTCTTTTATCTGGGAAAGACTAGTTTGGATTTTTTCATCATCCGCTTCATCGTTGATTAAAGTGTTTTTTTTGTATTCTTCATATGCTGTGAGGTCAAATAATCCATGGCCACTGATATTAATTATAATTGTATTTTGAACTTTAGGGTTTTTTTCAATATCTTCAATAGCTGCAGCAATCGCATAAGCTGATTCTGGCGCAGGCAATATGCCTTCGTGTTCTGCAAATAATAAACCTGCTGCGAGAGATTTTTTTTGTGAAATTGCACGTGCTTGTATGTAACCATTATGGTACAGGGCGCTAAGAAATTCAGACGTACCGTGGTATCTTAATCCCCCGGCATGAATTGGCGGAGAAATGTATTGAGCACCTAATGTATACATTTTAGAAGAAGGAGTAGTTCCAGAAAAATCGTTAATATCAAGGGCATAAATTCCTTGTGTTAACTTAGGACAAGCAATCGGCTCTACCGCTATAAAATCACAGCTTTTATTATGCTCTTTTGCATACCTAAGCAGTGGAAAACTAATGCCGGAAAAATTACTGCCAGCTCCAACGCAAGCATAAACTTTATTAGGAAATATGTTTAATTTTTCCATTTGGTTAAGTACTTCATTCCCGATCACAGTTTGATGGAGTAATACATTGGTTTCACCGCTGCCAACGGTAAATTTTGTGTTTTCTAAAGATTGGCTTAGTTCAATTGCCTCTCCCGTTGCAATTGCTAGAGAACCATGATGTGAAGGCTCTTTTTTAAGAATGTTAACTCCTAATTTTGTTTTTGTGCTTGGGCTTTCGTAAACAGTGGCTCCATATAATTCCATTAATACTTTTCGTTGTGGTTTTTGTTGTAAACTAATATTAACCATAAATATCGTACATTCTAAACCAAAGAGTTTACAAGCATAGGCCATGGCTGTTCCCCATTGGCCTGCACCAGTGCTGGTAACGATATGTTTTATTCCAGATTTTTTAAAGTAGTAAGCTTGAGCAATAGCCGTATTCAATTTATGGCTACCTGAGATATTTGATCCTTCAAATTTATAATATATTTGTGTGCAAGTGGATAACGCTTTCTCAAGTTGTATGGACCGTCTAAATCGAGTTGGCCTATAAGTTAAATATAGATCTCGGATTTCATCAGGAATAAAAATATTTTTTTCGGTAGTATTATGTGATTGTTTCATCAAAGCTAAAGGTTGTTTGAGAAGCATTTGAGAGTTGTTTTTTTTGGTAGCTTTTGAGCGTGTTTCGGTAATGTCACGATACAGATCCGGATAATCAAAAATGAGATTGCACCAAAATTTTGGAACTAGTTCTGAAGGCATCATAATAGTTTTCCTGTTTAGTATAATTATATAGGTAAGGGTATAAAGCGTCTGAGTTTTCCTGATGCTGGATAATTAAATTCAGATACTGCAACAAAATGAATAATAGGCTCAGATAAGCCTAATGCCGTTAGCTTTTCTACGAGAGTGTTCCTTATTTTCTCTAGATTAACATCACCGGCAGTTAATATTTTGATATTTGCACCATTCTTGGTTTGAATAACTTGGTATTCTTTGATATTTTTATCACTTAGTAAAGGATATGCAAAAATAACATGATTTACAAAAATATCACCCGTGTATGTAAAATCAAATTCTGGTCGGTTTTGTGGTTCAGACATAAGTTGATAGTGGCTGCCACAGATACAAGTTTTTTCAATTAACTGTAATTCATCAGGAATTTCATATCGAATCAGCGGTAGTGTATGGTTGAAAAGATTTGTAAGATAGATTTTTTTTGAAAAAATACCTTTTTTAATTGAGTTGCCTGTCGCATCGACCGGCTCAATAATGCACAAATCATCATTTAGATGCATTTCTTTACTATTCGCTCTACAGTAGCTGGCTGAGAAACCTTCAGATGTTCCAAAAGTGTTGAATATGCCGGCATTGCTCCATGTTTTTTCAATTGCTTGCCGCATGGGAGGATAGAATGGTTCACCATAAACACTAATTACTGTAGGTGAAATTTTCAGTCTATTTTTCTCGGCCTCTTTGGACAATTTATGAATTGTTGATGAGCTGCCAAGTAAAACATCTGGTTGAGTTTGATTAAGTCCATCTATAATTTCGTTCATTGGTGCAGTTATTGGAAAATGAAATACGTTAGTATTTCTCGTCTTATATGATTTTTCCAATGAGTAAATGCTATGTATAGCGTTTGTTCCAATAATTGCGCCAATGACAATTTTTTTCATTGGATTTAACAGTGTTGCTGATCGATCATTATTATAAAACCGATACCGTTTAAACATTAAGTAATAAGTATTCCATTCATTCCAATCATAGACAAAAATGCCGCGATGACCACTTGATCCACTGGTTATCATTAAGCGATAGCGATTCAACAAGAATAAAAGGTTGTTATCATGACTCATTTTATCAATATGTGATTCGACTAAAGATAACGATAAGTCAGGATTGGTGACAACTTTGTCCCAATTTTCCATTAGAATAGTTTTATTAATGGTGGGTAGATCAGATAGCATTTCTTCTGTGAAATTTTCCGGATCAATATGTGCTAATTGTTCTTTATACCAGGGAGAGTGTTTTTTGGCATATGCTAACAAGTCTTTTAATCTTTGTTGGCGAATTTCTTTAATTTTTTCTTTGGACCAAGTCAAAGCTTGAAGATGCAAAGGAAGTTGAGTTTCCATGTCCTTTGTTTGTTTTAATGCTAATTCTAAAGTGTTGTTCATTGTGTTGTCACACCTTATCTGTTATCGAAAACAGATTAAATTATACTTAAGGTTCGGATTATTTGAAATATTTTTGTATTAAATGCTGTATAGTATACATATTATGTTGCATGGAATGGACTTTATCTTCTCACTCTCCTTTGCTAGGATACTTACTGATTTAATGATATGCTTATTTATTAAATCCAGCGGGCAGCAGGTTTTTTTTTGATTAGTTTTATCTAAATATTTTCATGCACTATAGAAGTTAAAAAAATAAAATTTTAAATATCTCAAAAAATCTACAAAATATTATGTCAGACAAATTTTTAGAAAAATGCCTTTTTGACCCGGAAAAAAATATTTTGGGGCATAACCATCTTACACCTCAAGAATATGAGTCAATTGTGTATCAATGGAACAAGACAAATAAAAAATATAAAAAATATAATGCAGTTCATGAATTATTTGAAGTACAAGTTAACCGTAACCCTGAAAATACAGCAGCTATTTTTGGAAATGAAACATTAAGCTATCGAGAATTAAATGAAAAATCAAATCAATTAGCAAGGTATCTTAGGTCGCAATACAAAGTCATATCACAAAATGAGTTAACATTTAATCCTTTAATTGCTGTGTACATGGAGCGCGGTATAGAGATGATTATTTGTTTATTAGGAATAGTAAAGTCAGGTGGTGCTTATTTACCACTTGATCCTGAATATCCTGATGAGCGAATTAATTATATGCTTGAGGATTCCCAAGTTAAGATAGTGCTGACACGTAACAATTTAATAACGCGCTTAGAAGCTATACAAAAACGCCATGTAGTTATTAATTTGGATGCCCCCAAGATTTTTAATCATCTATTATCGACTAATCTTAATATTCCTCATCAGCCTGATAACATAGCTTATGTGTGTTACACCTCAGGTACATCTGGCAAACCCAAAGGGGTATTGAATACCCATCGCGGATTGCTCAACCGAATACAGTGGAGTATAGAGACCTATAGTTTAACCGAGGACGATAAGCTATTACAAATAGCAGCTTCTGGCTTTGATATTTCAGTATGGGAAATGCTTTTCCCGTTACTTTCAGGAGCGCAATTAATTATAGCCAAAACAGGCATTCAACGGAGTGTTGTTTCGTTAAGAAAGCTTATTTTTGATGAAAATATCAGCTTTTTACACATTGTCCCTTCTTTGTTAAATGTGTTAGTAGAGCATCCTGAATTTTCAATAAATAATCCACTAAAACAAGTTTTAACCGGTGGAGAAACAGTATCATTAGCGCTACGTCAAAAATTCATGAGAACAATGCAATGTAAATTGTACATAGCCTATGGCCCAACGGAAGCTGCTATCAGCGTGACGCATTTAGATTGTGCAAAGGATACGTATTTGAAAGGCTCTTCAATCGGACGAGCGATAGCAAATACGCTTTTATATGTGTTAGATGACAACTTAAAACCTGTTCCCATAGGGGTTAGGGGAGAATTGTATATAGGTGGCGCTAATTTGGCGCGAGGATATTTGAATCGCCCAGATTTAACTCAAGACCGCTTTATTCTTAACCCGTTTATAACTAAGGCACATCAGTTGAAAGGCTACATCCATTTGTATAAAACTGGAGATCTGGTGCGCTGGTTACCTGATGGAAACTTGGAGTTTATCGGCCGAGCAGATAATCAGATTAAACTAAGAGGATTTAGAATAGAGCTTGAAGAAATAGAGAATGTAGTTAAATCATATGCTGATGTACTGGACTGTGTGGTTACGGTAAGAAATATTAATGATATAGATTATCTTATAGCTTATTTTATATTACAGCAAAATAGTAATGAAACTAAATTTGACCTTAAACAATTAAGGGAATATTTAATTCGATTCTTACCAAACTTTATGGTTCCCTCTTATTTAATTAAGTTGAATGAACTTCCCATAACTGTGCATGGTAAAATTGATAGAAAAACATTACCTGACCCAAGCGTGAAAGATAGATTTTTTGCATTGGTGTGATTTATATGCAAATAATTTCTGAACGAATTTTTTGAATCTAAAATCAATAATTAATGCTTTACAATTTAGAGTAAGATCAATGCTTATAAAATCAATCGAATCATTGTTAATTGATATATTTAAAAATCGTTTTACTCTTGAGACTATTGATCCAAGTTGGAATTTTTTTGATCTGGGTATCAATTCGATTGAATTATCACAGATATGTATTGAATTATCTAAGGCTCTCAATAAAGAGATTAACATTTTAGTATTTTACGAATTTCCTACTATCTCTAGTGTAGCAAAAGAATTACAAACCAGTTGATCAACGAGTTGATATGACAAAATTAGGCAAAAAAAACCATGATATGGATAATCAAATTGCTATTATTGGAATGGCTTGTAAATTTCCTGGTGCTAATGACATTCATGAGTTTTGGGATATTTTAAAAAATGGCAAAGAGACTATCAGTCATTTCACGGTAGAGCAATTAAAAGCAAATGGTGTCCCGGAAAAGTTATCCGAATCTTCTAATTATATAGGCTCCCGCGGTATATTAGATGAACCATCTTCATTTGATTCGCAACTTTTTAATTTTTCGACCACTGATTTAGGATGTTTAAATACTCCCGCTCGTACATTTTTGCAAATAACCTGGCAAGCGCTTGAGGATGCTGGAATTTCGCCTCGAGCCTGTTGTAAATCCACTTCGGTCTTTGTCGGTGCAAACGATACTACCTTAAGTACTTCGCAACAATTTCTTTCACCGATGATGAGCATGGGAGGGATCAAAGAACTCCATTATTCAAAGTCATTAGCTACTTTGATTGCTTATCATTTTGGGTTACAAGGAACTGCGGTGAATCTACATACAGCTTGTTCTACATCATTAGTTGCTTTAATAAATGCATGCCAGAATCTTATATTAGATAACTGCGATCTTGCAATCGCAGGCGGAGTTTCTATCGATATGCCGCAAGAATTGGGGTATCTCTACGAAGAGGGGGGATTCTTCTCTTCAGATGGTCATTGTCGGGCATTTGATGCTAAAGCATCAGGAGCAGTCATTTCTAATGGCGCGGGTGTTGTTATCTTAAAGCGGCTTAAAAATGCCATTCAAGATAGAGATAATATATATGCAGTCATTCGTGGTTATTCGATGAATAATGACGGGAATCAAAAACCAGGTTTTTTTGCTCCAGGTATTAATGGACAATTTCATTGCATTAGAAAAGCGTGGGAAAATGCTGAAATCGAGCCATCTATGATTGATTATATTGAAGCGCATGGTGCAGCTACTTTAATAGGTGACCCAATTGAAATTTTTGCATTAAAAAAAGCTTTTCAAAAACAGCATAATTCTAATAGAAAGAAATGTGGCATTGGCTCTGTAAAAACAAATATTGGTCATACAACGTTAGCATCTGGAGTAGCTGGGATAATAAAAACTGCACTTATTTTAAAAAAACGGGCAATCGTTCCTTCGTTACATTTTGAAGTATTAAACCCTAATATTATTATTAAAAATAGTCCTTTCTACATTACAACCAAATATAAAGAGTTTCCTAAAAGAAAGAAGGATATTTTTGCCGGAATATCAAATTTTGGTTTGGGCGGCACGAATGCGCATATGGTTTTAAAAAATAATAGGTTTGATCGAGGTGAATATAGTCGTGTTTCTAATAGAAAATATCAAATTCTTACTCTTTCAGCCATGAGTGAAGAGTCATTAATAAAATTGATAAAGAAATATCTGAATTTTTATTTTCAAGAAAAATTAAGCTTATCAAAATTATCGCTTGCTGATAGTTGTTTTACAGCCAATTGTGGACGTTCATCACTTAAGTATAGGACTTACATGATATTTAATTCCTATCAAACATTGATCGAACAATTTATTAAAGCTGAGGTGGCTAGAAGTTATTGCAATGTTGAAAAAGTAAAAATAATTTTTATGTTTTCGGATCAACGAGATACATTTCAATGTATGGCTAAAAACTTATACAAAAATGAGCCACTTTTTGCTAAATTTATCGATGAGTGTTTAAATAAATTAACATTAAAAAATCAGTTAAAAGTAAAAAATTCTTTATTTAAAATAAATAAAATAGATAATAAAAATTCTTTAGTTCATTTATCTTGTTTTGTTTTTGAATATTCATTGGCTAAATATTTAAGTATTCTTGGTGTGGTTCCAGATGTAGTGATAGCAAAGGGGTTAGGAGAATTTGTTGCGGCAGTTTTCACAGGCATGATGGAGTTAGATGACATTATAAGTTTATTAGAAACTGCTAATCCATTTTTGATAGATAATAAATCCAAGAAGAATGTTTCTAAATTTAAAAAAATCAGCGTAAAAAACCCCAGTATTCCTTACTTATTTGGCAACAATGAAAATGAGTTTGATAAAAATAATCCTTTATCATTTGATAGTTGGTTTTCTCAAATATGTCATCATAATAAAATTTCAAATAACGAAAAGATTGCAAAATTAGCATTTGAAAATTTCTTAATTTTAGAAATAGGGCCAGATTGTAGTTGGCAGTTTATTGAAAAACAACAAAATTGTGTAATTAAACGGCATGATATTTTGAATAATTTATCAGATGGTTTTTCTTTTGTTAATCTTTTAGGTCACCTTTGGTGTTATGGAATTAACATCAATTGGACTGATTATTATAGACATGAAAATAGAAATAAAATATCTTTACCGACCTATTGCTTTTCTAATTCATAGGTTAATAGATAACATTCATATAAAAGCAATTTAATCAACTAGAATGCCTTTTATAATAAATAAACTTATTGAAAAACTTACCTTTAAATCACTTGCTAATAGCCTGCATAGATTTTAATAGGCTGGTATCAATTTTTCCATTATTCTTTAATGGAAAATTTTCCAAGAATACGAAATTAGCAGGGATCATATAATGCGGTAAGCGATTAGATAGAAAATTTATCAACATAGACGAGTTGTTTGAGTACTGTTTGTTTTTGAGAATAATATAAGCAGTTAGATTTTGTTCTAAATTATCATTAGTGAGGCATAAAACAATAGAAGATTGAACATTTTGATGTTGCATCAACTGAAAATTGATTTCATTTAGTTCAATTCTTAAGCCGCGTAGTTTTATTTGATCGTCGTTACGCCCTAAATAAATAAGTTGGTTATCATGACCCCATTTTGCTATATCCCCTGTTTTATACATTAATATTCCAGATAAATGGGGATTTTTTATAAATAGTTGTTTGGTCAACTCAGAATTATTTAAATATCCACATGATAAGCTTGCACCAGATATATAAAGATTCCCTGGGCTGTCAATAGGTAATGGCTTTAATTTATCATCTAAAACAAAAAGTTTAGTGTTTTGTATAGGTCTACCTATTGGAATTTTTTCATAAGAAGCATTTTTTTCACAAATAAAATAAGACACATCTATAGTTGCTTCTGTAGGGCCATATAAGTTAATTAAAATTGGAAATTTGTTTTGAAAAATGCGGTTAAATTTATCTACGGTGTGAGCATCTAGCTCCTCTCCGCTGGAAAAAACATATTTTAATGAACTAAGTGTATCTAAATCAAAATCTGTTTCAATATAACTTAAAAAAATTCTTAAAACAGAAGGAACAAAATGAATTGTACTCACTTTATTTTTTTTTATTAACTTTGCATGTAATATAACGTCGTGTTCTTTCCCTGATGGCAAAAGAATTACACCAGCACCTGCAATAGACCACCATAAAATTTCCCATACTGAGACATCAAAGCTATAATGAGTTTTTTGAAAAAGCACATCATCAGTGTCTAATGGAAATTCTTTTTGCATCCATTCAATACGATTTACTAAAGAATGATGTTGAATTAAGACTCCTTTGGGAGTTCCTGTTGAGCCTGAAGTATAAATAATGTAAGCCAGATCATGTGGGAAATTAACCTTCGGTAAATTACGTACATTTATATGGGGAATGAAGGTATTCTCTAAGTTTAGAATGAAACAATCTGTATCAAAATCAAGCGTATAAGTTGAATTATTTACTATTAAAAACTTCATACGACTGTCAGATATAATTTGTTGTTTTCTTACTGCCGGATAAGCTGAATCAATTGGAAGGTAGGCACCTCCGGATTTCAAAATTGCAAAAATAGCAACCATCATTTCGTAAGAGCGGGGCATATCTATGCCAACAATAGTATTGGGCAGCACTCCTTGCTGACGAAGATACAAGGCATAGAGATTAGCTTGGTGATTTAACTCTATGTAGGAAACGTTTCTATTTCCGAGATAAATAGCAATTCGATTAGGATATTTTTCTACATTTTCTTCAAATATTTCATGGATAGTCTTATCATATGAATATTTTACATCAGTATCATTCACATCAAATAAAACTTTATGTATTAAATTAAAATGATTTTCCATGATTAATCTAAATTGTTAATTAAGACAAACTTTAGGTATATTAATTTCATAAATTTGAGATGTGCCCTCAATAACTTCCATAATTTTCGCATCTCTATAAAATCTTTCAACAGCATGTTCTTTAGTAAAGCCAGAAGCACCAAATATTTGCAAAGCATGGTTAGCCACAAATACAGCCATTTTTGAAGAAAAATATTTAGCAACCAATGTTTCAGAAATATAAGAAATATCTCGTTCGTTGCGTAAGTTGCCTGTATTAAAACAAATTTCACGCGCAGCTTTAACATTCACAATTATTTCAGTCAATATTTTTTGAATCAGTTGATGATGTTTTAAAAAATTTTCTGTTTGTACTCTAGAATCGCTGTAATTTCGTGCAGCATTTAAGCACGCTTGCCCTAAACCAACGCAACCCCAGGCAGTTGTGTATCGTCCTTCATCCAATGCGCATGCAATAACATGAGTCAAACCATTTCCGATTTGGCCTAAAAGATTAGCTTTTGGGATTTTGCAATTATAAAAAATTATTTCAGCTAACATATTTGATCTTAGGCCTAAAATATTATTGATTGGCAGTATTTGCAGGCCTGGTGTATTTTTTTCAACTAGTAAAACCATGTTTTTATCGCAACATTTGGCTAATACAAGAAATAAATCAGCAATTTGGCCTAATGTAATATACTTTTTTTTGCCATTTAAAATATAATATTCACCTTCAGTTATTACATTAGCTTCAACATTTTTTAAATCGCTCCCAATATTAGGTTCAGTAAGTGCGAGTGCTACAATAGTTTCTCCAGCAGCAATTTTTGGTAACCAAGTTTGTTGTTGATGTTGACTACCAAATTTAATTAATGGTTTGCTCACCATTCCATAAACTGTTAGTGCATTCTCTATCGAACATAAACCTTTACCGAACTCTTCGTGCAGTAATCCTAGTGTTATATAGTCCATTTCTTGGCCACCAAATTTTTTAGGAATATTGGACCCAAGATATCCTTCTCTAGCTAAAAGAGAAAAGAAAGTGTGTGGAATAGACTGTTTTGAATCAAATTCTTGAGAAATAGGCGTAAGGTGTTCAGTCACAAAATTTTCAAACTTTGCGCGGCTTTGAATATGTGCTGATTGATAACAAGGCATAGACGTATCTTTTTAAAAAAAAAATTTTAGATTTATACACCTAAGATTTTTATTTATGCATAACTATAAAATCCTTCTTTAGTTTTTTCTCCATGCAACCCTGCGGCCACCATTTTTTTTAATAACCAACAAGGCCTATATTTAGAATCATTTAAACCTTCATACAAAACTTCTAAAGAATAGAGAATAGTATCTAACCCGATTAAATCGGCAGTTTGTAACGGTCCCATTTTATGGCCAAAACATTGCCTAAATAAAGCATCGATTTCATCGATGCTAGCTACTTTCTCTTGTACCATAAAGATAGCTTCATTAACAAAAATCATCATAGCTCGATTAGTTACAAATCCGACAGAATCATTTACCACAATGCATTTTCTTTCGACACTTTCTAATAACTGCTTAATACTGTCTATAGTTAGTTGATTGGTATGATGTCCTTTAATGACTTCGACCATAGGCATTATTGGAACAGGATTCATAAAGTGAATCCCGATAACTCTTTCTGGTTTATTAACTAATGAGGCTATTTTTGTAATAGAGATTGCAGAAGTATTGACCCCAAGAATACATTCCGGTAAGCATAGATTGTTAACGAATGAGTACAATGTCTCTTTAATTGTCCAATTTTCAGTAATATTTTCTATTACAAAGATTGCTTCCTTTAGGCTATCATAATCAGTTGTAAAGCTTATTCTTGCTAGAATATCTTCAGAATTCTTTTTAATTTTATTTGCGTTGATAACTTTTTGATAGTGCAGATTATCTGCAATTTTGTCTTTTGCCTTATTTAATTGGCTTTTTAATTTATCGATTAAAGTTACTTGATAATTGTATTGAGCAAAAAGCTGAGCTACCCCTGCACCCATAACGCCTGATCCTATGACGGTTATCCTCTTACTCATGATTATCCTATGTTTACATTATTTAGAGATTCTAGTATTAGAGGCTGTTGACATTTCTACTATGCTGAGTGAAACGCCTTGATTTTTGCACTTCGCTTGCTCATATATCAATAACGTTGGTTTCCCTGTATTCCTCAAAAAAACAAGGCGTTACCCTCTCAACCTAGCGAAATCTTAATAGCCCTCTACAATTTGTTCACTATTAAATTGGCAATTTCATTGATGTTTCTTAATTTATTTATATCAAAGTCACCTTCTTCCAATTCAATTTTAAATTTTTTTTCAATAAAAATTAACAATTGTATAAAAAATAACGAATGCACTATGCCTGTGTCAAAAATATCATCACTATTTTTAATATCATGAATTTTGAAAGAACCAGCTAAAAATTCTCTTAAGGCTAGTTTAGCTTTAGTGATGTCCATAGTTAAATTCCAATTAATTTTAAAGATTTTTCGGTTGGATTTTGATCGACAAGAGAACAAAGATATTTTTATCTTACATCGGCTTAATTTTCTGAATAATGTAAAATATATTAAATGTTACGAAAAATATTCTTCTAAATCAACTATATTTTCAAATATTTATGTAATTCAATCTTAACAAAATAATATATATTCAAATATACTCGCCCTTTTTTCAACCAAAGATATTTAAATAAAATTTTCGTAGCTGCCACTGGGTATAAATTTAATTAATGATATATTTCAATGTTAAGTATCATGGTTATCTCAAAATATCAACTATAAACAATGTTTTTCCTTTTCTTTTTTGGTAAAATCATGCCATAGTTAAAATTTAAGCAACCTAAGACCTATTTGTTTAAAGAGGTTATTTTTACTACACTTACTGAGTAATATAATAATCAAAAATATATATAATATATTTACTTAATCTGGACAATATAAATATTATGAATTGGCTTGATCAACTACAACAAAATGCAAAAAATATTTTGAGTAAAGAAATTTACGATTTTGTTGCAGGAGGCGCCGATGATGAAAGCGTATTAGAACGAAATATTACTGCTTTTAATCAACTTAATTTGATTCCCCGCGTATTGTCTAATGTAAAAAACATATGCACCAAAATAACTCTTTGTGAAACGTTCCTATCTTCACCAATTATTATTGCTCCTACTGCACCTCATAAACTTCTTTATGAAAATGGAGAGTTAGTGACAGTTAAAGCTGCAGAACAAACGAATACTTTAATGATTGTCAGCTGCATGGCAAGCGTAGAACTTGAAGAGATTGCAAAAGAAACAAAATCTACTTTATGGTTTCAACTCCATATCTTTAAAAATAGACAAGTAACCGAAAATTTAATAAAAAGGGCTACTATTGCTGGTTATAAAGCATTGGTTGTTACTGTTGATATGCCAACCTTAGGTGATCGAAGAAGAGATGTAGAAAATCAATTTAAAATCCCTGATTCTTGTTTGCCTGTAAATTTATTGCAAGAAAATTTGCTTCAAAGAGCTACCGAAAGTTCTATATTAAAATTAAATCATACTAATGATTTGCTTGATCCGGCTGTTACTTGGGAAGATATAAAATGGCTACGCAAAATAACCAATTTGCCTATTATCTTAAAAGGTGTTTTACATAGTGACGATGGGAAAAAATCTGTGGATTTGGGAATGAATGGTATTATTATTTCAAATCACGGTGGAAGACAATTTGGGGCCACCGTTGCCACTATGCAAGTATTGCCGCAAATGATTACTGCATTAAATTCTCAGATTCCCGTTTTAGTAGACGGAGGCATTCGTTCAGGAACGGATGTTTTGAAGGCGTTGGCTTTAGGTGCAAATGCAGTATTAATCGGACGCCCTGTATTGTGGGGATTAGCGGTTGGTGGCATACATGGATGTTCAGGTGTTATCAACCAACTAAATAAAGAATTTATAAAAGCCATGACACTTTGTGGTTTTCCTTCAATAGCAAGCATTCATCAAAATGGATTTTCATCTATATATAGAATGTCTTAGTGCCATTAGGAAAATTAAACAAAGTTAAATAGCAGCAAAATGGTACGCTAACAAAATTTTAGATATTTTAAACGTCCTGTTTTGGTGTTTATCCTTATACGTTCAATTTTTATAGGATTTTTTCATGTTTAAAGATGTAAGAAAAGCATTAGGTATCGTAATGCCACGTATTTTTTCTTGGAGAAATTCTCCACGCTTAATGATTGCGGGACTTTTAGTTTTTTTCACTATTGCTTTGAATTTTTTTGCAGCTTTTATGTTAAGTGAAATTATAGGTACAATGGCCGGAGAAAAACCAAAAAGAAAGTTTTTTTGGGGTGAAGACATTGAGTTACCACTTTTTGCGCTGGTTTTGCTTTATGTTGGTTCTATTGTTTTGAGTAAAATTTTTCAAGCTTCAAGAAGACTCATTACAAATCCGATTATTAGTGAAGCCGCTTTTAGTCTGGTTTATGATATTGACAAGCATTTGATGAATCTTTCGCATAGTTATTTCGCAACTGTGCCGACTGGGGCCTTAAGTGAACATTTTACCACTGGTAGTATTGGAACTGCGGACTTTACTACACAACTACTTAATCAAATAATTCCTACTACAACAGAAGCTGCAGCAGCAATTGGGTTGGCATCGTATTTGTATGGCGTATACCCAGGTTTGGCATTTGGTGGAATGTTTGTTATATATTCTGGTTATAATTCATTAACTGCTAAATACCTGGCTAATAATCAAAAAAATCTCATCAAAGCCAGAGTTAACATGCAAAGAATCATAACAAGCATGTTGACAAACTATGAAACTATTCATTTATTTAATAATCTTGATTATGAACTCAATGAATTAGATCAAAGATTAGCCTTGGTAAAATCAACTAATACTAACAGTTTTTCCATACCAGACAAAATTTCTTTTGGTCAATGGTTAATCATTGGAGCAGGTTTCGCTGGTTTAATATTATTAACCGATGGCATAGTGGATATTGGCGAATTTATAGCGCTTAATTTCTATTTATTACAATTCCTTAATTTGTTTAACGGATTTGGTGATGGAATTAATAAGGCTCGAGCTGCGATAATTAATTTAGAACAAGTTGCTACTGTTTTTGAAAAACTTCCTGATGTTCCTGATGATTGTCCAAATGTTTCTTTAGTTACGCAAAAAAATGCAGCTGCTGTTACTTTTGATAAAGTATCTTTTGGTTATGATAAAAAGAAGAGCCTGACTGTAACAGAATTAAGTTTTTCTATCCCTGCGGGCAAAAAGCTTGGAATTGTAGGATTAAGCGGCGGTGGCAAATCCACCATAGCTAAACTGCTTTATCGCTTCTATGATGTGGACGAAGGTAGTATTAAAATTAATAATCAAGACCTGCGAAACGTAAGTTTAGACTCATTAAGATCAATTATAGCGATTGTCCCCCAAGCAGCAACGGTGTTTAATGAGACGTTAAAAAACAATATTTGGTATGGGGCGGTTTCCAAATGTGGAAAAACAATAGACGAGGAAATGTTATATGATGCTATAGAAAAAGCTTCTTTGAGTGAGTATGTTAATAGCCTTCCAAATAAATTAGAAACTCAGGTTGGTGAACGCGGATTAAAAATATCGGGCGGACAATTGCAACGCCTTGCTCTTGCACGGGCAATGCTAAAAGATCCTGATATTGTCATTCTGGATGAAGCTACTTCTGCCTTAGACAGCAAAACAGAAAAGGAAATACACGATAGTCTTGAGCAAATGTTGGAAGGGAAAACCACCATTATAATTTCACATAAATTGTACAATGTCAAAGACGCTGATAATATTATCGTATTAAGCGAGGGACATATAGTTGCTGAGGGCACACATGAGCAATTATTAAAAGAAGATGGACTGTATGCCGAGTTATGGGAAAAACAAAAAAAAGAATATAAAATTAAACAAAAACTTGAACAACACCAATCAAAGACAAAGCGAGAGCTGTACGAGTCGTTATTAAACTCAACATCACAGTGGCCTAGAAGACGTTTGGCTTTTAGAATTCCTGGACTTTGTTACCAGCCTGTTCTAGGTGACGGTCATTGCTTGTTTTATGCAATAGCCTTATACACGGGTCAAGATCAACAAACTTTACGTGGTTTTGTAGCTAATTTTTTTGAAAAGAATTTAAACGAATTTGATCAGTTTATTGATTTGCCATCTGGAAAAACTATCCATGATTATATAGAAGATGTTCGGAATGGTAAGGAGTGGGCAAGTCATGTCGAGATTGAAGTTTTGATGCGCGTATTACATCAGCCTATTGTCATTATTGATCCACTGGGAAAAATTCGGAATCCCGAAGTTGTTGAGCGTTTTAAATATAAGCCTCCAATTTTTGTTTATTACAATGACCACAATCACTATGACGCATTTTTGCTTAAAAAAGATTGTGATAGCTATCAAATATTACAGCAGTTAATGCAAGTAGATAATTCTCTTGAATTTCCTGTGAACAGGAGACCAAGCTCTAAGAAAGGTAAAGAGAAAAGAAGAAGTTTAGCTGATTTTGGGCGCCAAATGTTATATGGATCTAGTGCTCCGCTGTCACAAAACATTTCAATTAATACTGAACGAAAACACAATAAAACTTACCAAGCCAAGGGTCATAAAGATAATGAGGGAACAAGAATATTAGCCTATTCTGCTCAGCATTCGTTCTATGCAACTAGTACTCCATTAACTGATTTATCGAGAGATTTAAATAGAAATTATCAAAGCGATGGTTCTAATGATGAAGACCCCGATAGTGAAGGTTCAGATTTATCGGGAGGTTTAAATAGAAATTATCAAAACGATGGTTCTGATGAAGATTTAGATAACAGGAATCAATATGGAACGCACACAGTATAATTTGAACATTTTGAGAGGCAACCCGAATTCACTGTCGAGGAATTTAATAAAAGAAACGATGCTGATTGCTATAGTAGCTTTAGCATTTTCCATGATTTATCCTGATGCAGCTATCTTGGCTGTTGCTTTACCCTCTATTCAAAAAACGTATAATATAACCAATCAATCTTTACTATGGATAATTAATATTTACATTTTGATGCGTGCAATACTGGTATTTGCTTCTGGTCAATTGAGTGATATTTTTACTCATCGTAGAACATTTATTTTTGGCTTAGTTGTTTTTGCCAGCGCGTCCATGGGTTGCGCTTTTGCGTCAAATGCAAGTTGGCTGATTTTATTTCGCGCCATCCAGGGCATTGGATCGACACTGGTTTTTACTTCTGGTATGAGTTTAATTACTTCTGAAGTTTCTGCTCAACGACGGGGGAGAGCAATCGGCATTACCCTAAGTGTTGGATTAGCCAGTATGGCGGCTGGACCTGTCATCAGTGGCATCGTAATTAAATATTTATCATGGCATTGGATATTTCTTCTGAATCTTATAGGCGGAACCATTGCTATGGTTCTAGTCATGTTTGTATCAAAAATCGAACCAAAAAATAATGTTCATGTAAAATTTGATTGGGCAGGTTTTATTCTCAGTGCAATTTTTACATTGTTTATTACTCTCGCATTTAATAATAGCTCATTTGAGAGCTGGAATTCTGCTAAATTTATCTTAACTTTTACAACCGCAATACTTGCATTGATTTTTTTCCTATGGTTTGAAACTAAAAATAGAACTCCATTGATTGATTTAAAATTGTTTATTTTGCCTAACTTTTCTGCTGGGATTATTATTTCTTCTTTTGTTCAAGTTGCACTTCTGCTTATTGTTTTTTTAGGAGTTTTTCTGCAAAACGCCTTATCTTACTCAGCGCTTACCGCTGGATTTTTATTACTTCCCATGGTTGCCATGGGTGTAATTTTTTCTAATATTGGTGGTTATTTAGTGGATAAATTTGGTGCTAGAACCCCAGTAATTTTGGGAACGGGCTCTATTCTATTGGGATTTGTAATAACTTTATTAGTTTTTAATGCTATTTCATATTATGCATTGCTGCCTTTATTAATTTTTTCTGGTATTGGAATGTTTATGATCATGGGTCCGATTAGAACCGCTATGCTTGCACATGCACATAAAGATAAAACTGGCATGGTAAACGCCGCTTTAAATGGAACCCGCGCAATTTTTAGTGTCATTGGTTTCTCTATTATCAGTGCAATTATTACCAATGTAGAATTTTTTCAGGTGAAAACTCAATTATTAAAATATTTTCCATTTGTTTCCACACAACAAATCCAAGGATTATTAGGTTTATTATCTCATACTTCCGAAAGCCAGATAATTTTACAGAAATTTAGTCCTCAGGCTCAGCAATTCATACATCAAATTATTTTAACTAGTTATGTTAACAGTTTTTTTTGGGTGTTGGTGTTTATAGGAGCATTGATGATGATAAACTTTTTCTTGGCGGTCTTTTTTATCAAAAGCCGAAAACTCATCTGCGAGAGGTATAGTCTATTGGAGATAGAAAAACATGATGACTACAGAAGAATTGGCAACGAAACAAACTAAAGATATGGAAGCACAACTTCCTGAACAAGTTCAGGCTTTGTCTTGGTCTTCCGAAAAGATTAAAAATATACGGCAACTTCGCTTGCGTCAATTGTTGACACATTCTATAAAATATTCACCTTGGTATAAAAAACAATTAGCACATATTAATGTTGAAAATTTCACAGAGAAAATGTTAGATGAAATTCCCGTGCTTGATAAAACTACCCTAATGGAACATTGGGATGAGATTATTACTCATCCAGATTTATCGTTAGCAAAAGTTGAAAAACATATTGATAGCATGCTTCTTGATGATAATGTTTTGTATTTCCATAATCGTTTTCATGTAATGGCTACTGGTGGCTCAAGCGGTAAACGTGGAGTATTCATTTATGACTGGGATGAGTGGAATACTTACTATTTGTTATTTAGACGTTATCGTCTTTATAATAACATGCGATCACCAGTTTCCTTAAATGCTACAAAAAAAATTAGTATTTGCGTTGTAGCTGCATCCAATGCCATTCATGGAACATATTCTTTAACAAAAACTTATAAGCTTAGGAATAGCGAGATATTTCATTTTCCAATTACATTGCCTATACAAGAAATTGTAGATGGGCTAAATAGTACCCGGCCAGATGTTTTGCAAGGTGCTCCTTCTACACTTTATAAGTTGTGCAAGGAAGTTGAAGAAGGTAGGCTCAATATTCATCCCGAAGTTCTGAGCGTATTCGGTGAAGCTTTCTATCCTATACTACGTCAAGCTTTACAGAAAACTTGGCCTGATGCTTCTATTTTTAATACGTTTGGTACCTCTGAGGGATTAGCAGGAATAACTTGTACGGCAAATCGCGAAGAAATGCATCTAAATGATGACTTGTGCATTGTTGAGCCGGTTGATGAAAGAGGGAATAGTGTCAATCCGGGAGTATTATCAACAAAAATTTATATTACTAATCTTTTTAATTATACTTTGCCGCTTATTCGTTATGAAATATCAGATCAATTGTTATTTTTAAATAAAATTTGTGATTGTGGTATTAGGCATCAATTGATTGCGGAACCGCAAAACCGTTTTGAATTCGATTTTATATATCCAGGAGATATCTCTGTTCATCATATTACTTTTGTATCCCCTTTGTTGCATGATAGAAATATTCAGGAATATCAAATTTTTCAAACAAAAACAGGAGCAGATATTAAAATGCTTACGACGGGCCCCGTTAATATAGGAAAGCTAAAAGATGTTATTGTCGTTAGATTAAAAAAATTAGGATTATCTGAGCCCATAGTCAATTTTATTGAAGTTGCAAAATTCGATTATCCACCGTCTGGAAAATTTAGACGATTTATTGCCTTGCCTCAATAAGCTCATTTATTAATACTCGATTGCAAACCATTCATTGATTTTTTTTGCAACTGCTTTAGGATTGTTAAAAACCACGCTGTGATCAACATTCTCGATGGTAGCGACTTTCCAGGGATGAATTTTTTGAATACATGCTAGCATATTAAGTTTACCTTCGGTGGCTGGCATTGTGAGTAGAGTAGTAATGGATTTTTGTGCGTTGATGATAGACCAAACGACCTCTGGGGAAAAATATACTTTAGTCATTATTTTTATTAAATTGGCAAAACCTAATGGATTAGGTATCGGGCGTGTATTTGATTTTAATGCAAAACGACGTTTATTACTACTGCTAACAAGCTCAGAAAATCGTTGATTACCAAAAGTGGGATTGCTGTTCATGAGTTCAGCAATGCTATTTAATCGTTCACCAATAACCGGCAAATTTTCCACAGTATCGGAAAGTAAGGCTGATTCAATATTAAAATGACGCAATATTCTAGTTCCAAGATGTTGTGCTAACACCATTGACAAAAAACCACCAAAAGAATAGCCAAGAACTGCGAAATTTGACCATCGACATAAATCAAGTAAATCGACCAAAGCTTGTAATAGTGCAGCAAGATCAAAATCGTGGTCGGTTTTATTGAGTGGATTTAGTGCACCAACACCAGGTAAGTCTGGAACTAAAATTTCTGACCAGCCTCGGAGTTCTCTCACAATAGCGTCCCAGGTTTCTAAACCACCTAAACGGGAACCATGCAATAATAACAATTTTTCACCACTAGAATTATTACTATTTTTGTAAATATGATAGTGTAATCCAGGGATAAAAGAAGTATATTGATAATGAAAATGAATATAAGAAGAATTCATAGTTGTTACTTTTTTGAAACAAGTGAAATACCGTCCCCTAAGGGTAAAAGGCAATAGTTAATATGAGGTTGTAGTGACAAACGTTGATTAAAATCACGTATTGCGTTTGTTCTCAGATCAGAATTATTACCATCAATAACTTGGCCACGCCAAAGCACATTATCGATAATAATTAACCCATTAACTGTTAGCATATTCAAACTTTTTTCGAAATATTGCCAGTAATTTTCCTTATCTGCGTCAATAAAAACAAAATCAAAAGTCTGAGATTGCTGTTGCAATTGAGTGAGCGTTTCTATTGCAGGCCCTAGTTGTAATTTAATGCGATTTGCAACACCAGCATTTTTCCATATTTCTTGTCCTGTTGAAGGGAAAACATTATTTATATCGCAAGTTATTATCTGGGTATCTTCCGGTGTCGCTAATGCCATTGCTAGTGTGGAATAGCCCGTGAATGTTCCAATTTCTAGAATATTTTTTGGTTTTAAATTTTGTAGTAGAAACATCATAAAATTGATTTGTTCAGTAGGGCTACGCAGTCTGGCATATTTTAACTTATCTGTTTTTATTCTAAGTTCTTTTAAATGAAAATTTTCTTTAGGGCTCAATTCTAATAGATATTGATATAATTCAGGCGTTAAGTTAAGCGATTTCATGAGAGTATTCCCTAGCCAATAATTTTTGATAATCAATTTTTTCAGATGCTGTTCGTGGTAATTCTTCAAGGAAAATAAATTTTTTAGGGCAACAATAATTAGGCAAATAATGCAAACAATATCTTGAAATCCCTTTTTCTGAACAATCAACATCCGTTACGATGAATGCAATTAATTGTTGTTGATACACACAAATGGCAGCATCTTTTATCGATGGATGGCTACGTAAATGGGCTTCTATTTCATGCGGATCGATACGGTAACCATACAATTTGATTTGTCGATCTTTGCGGCCTAAAAAAACTAAACCTTTGTTGGTGATGCGCACTAAATCTCCAGTGCGATAAGCTAATTGATTATAATAGCTAAAGAAATTGTCAGAATGAGCATCATTTATGTAGCCTGGACTAACTCCATTGCCAGCACAAATTAACTCACCTTCTTTATCTTCTTCATTTAAAATATCACCATTTTTATCCCAAACAAAAAGGCTAAAGTAGGGTAATGCATGGCCAATGGGCACATCGGTCCATTGTGATAATTTTGTTGAATCTGGAATTTCACACCAGGTACAAACATTGGTTTCGGTAGGTCCATATAAATTAGCTATTATAATTTCAGGAAACGCTAAACGTAATTGCTGTAATTCAGCTAATGCGTAAGGTTCCCCAGCAAACAAGATGCAGCGTAAACTACTATGCAGTTTCTGCGTCCACTGGCCGTGCTTTACTAAATGTCGAATTGCCGTTGGGACCATGTATACTACACTAATTTGCTCTTTACTTAACCATTGAGCCATTTGATAGGGAAAAGTTTTGAGAATAGGTGGCACGCAATGAATGCTAGCTCCTGATAATAAGGCAGTGTAAATATCTAAAATGCTTAAATCAAAATGCCAAGGTGCATGAGCACAAAAGCGGTCATCAGAACGAATGCTAAATTGTTGTTGAACCCATGTGACAAAATTTAGGATATTTTTTTCATTAATCCGAACACCTTTAGGTTGACCTGTTGAGCCTGAAGTATAAAAAATTAATATATCATCGGTATGATGTGTTGTTGATGAATTAAATTTTTTTAAACCCATTTTCACATCAAAACAGGCACTGGCATGTATGTTAGCAACAATAGTTTCTATCCGTGCTTCTGGAATTGGTGATTCAAGTGGAACATACACAACGCCGCAAAACAAACATGCTAAGATTGTTGATAACATGTCACAGCCTTTTTCTCCAACAATGAGAACACGTTCTCCTTTAGTAATACCTGCCTGTTTTAATTCTTCAGTCCGACTCATTACTGCAGAAAAAAGATCTGCATAGCTTAAAAATTTATTTTGATCAACTATTGCTACTAATTCAGCATTCTTTTGCATTGATCGTAATAAATTGGTGTGTAAAGTATTTACATTATTCATTGGCAAATCGTTGCTCAACATATTTTATAATCGATTTGACACTTTGAAAGTTATCTGGATTCACATCTTGATCATGAATCTCTATTGCAGTTTCTTTTTCAAGATAAGTTACTAGTTGGATTAAAGTTAAAGAATCAATGACACCTGAAGTAATCAAATCAGTGTTTGGCGTCACAGGTTCGGCAGTTACTCTATTAAGTAATAAATCATGATTAATAAAATCAGCCAAGGATTGTTCAGTTATTTTTAATAATGTTAGGTCCATTTTAACTCCGTTACCAAGTATTAAGGTTTGTTATTTTCAGATTATTCTGTTTCAAAATTTATTATTATCAAGCATTAAATAATAATCAATATTATTTAAAATTAAGAACTGTTTAATCATAATAATTGACCGAGCATAGCTTTTAATACATCGTTAGTCCCACTGTAAATCCAACTAGAGAGTGCATCACGATAAACGGCCTCATTATTACTTAACTTTGCTACTTCAATATAAGCTTCTGATAATTGCCATTTAATCAAACAACCTAATTGAATATAATGACGGTGCCAACGAGAGAAATCAATTTTTGATAGAGTTGTCATTAAAACACTTTCACTAACAAAAATATGGCGATAAATTTCAACTTTGGTAATTCCAGTAACTTGAGCACATAATTTTCGCATAATTCCAACAAATACAATAGGAATTAATAGACGTTCAAATGTAGTTGCCATATGTACAATATGATGTGCGTTGCCAATACAGCCAATCATATGTGTTGCTGGTAGCTCCACGTTATTCAAATGAATTGTACCCATCGGTATATTATTGAGACCAATTTTTTGCAGTGGTGGTTCAACTTCAACTCCAGGAGTTGCTACGTCTAATAAAAAACAGCCTAAATTATATGGTTTTTGTTGTTCAACATTTTCTAAATTTACATAAATTAACCCTACGTCAGCAATAGGAGCATTGCAAATATACGTTTTTGTCCCATTAATTATCCAACGATTTCCGTCTTGTTTTGCTGTGGTTTTCATTGCAAAAACATCACTACCGCAAGTGGGTTCTGTCATACAGTGAGCAGCGATAGCATTGCCGCTTTGCATGCGTTGTAGCCATTGGCAGTGAATTGGATTATTTGGGTCATGAGTCAATTGTAGTGGCATCATGACACCAGAGATTTGAAATAAAGCACTGAGTAACAAATCACAATCTTCACAACTTTGTGAGAAATCTATTATTCTGTTTATAATTAATTCTTGTTGCAGGAAGGGTGGAGAGAATAATTTGAATATTCCATTTCTTTGTAAATGCTGCCATTCCTCAAGATATAAGGTTTTCATATTCATACGGATGAGTAATTTGAGAAATACGATTGCGACAATCTAGCCAAAGCTCTGTGGATAGATTATGTTTCATATAGCCGCTTGCCCCGTATATTTGCAATAATTTTTCCAACACATTTGATAAAACTGTGCGAATAAACATAATAATATTTTCTCTAGCTATATCACTTATTAGGATGCTTTGATAGATAGCGAGCATTGCTTTAGCGTATTCGAGCTTTCCTTTTACAGTTGGAATTTCAATGATAGGTTTTCCACGAATAATCCGCTCTTGGCTATATTTAATGCTGAGTTGGCAAAGTTTGTTGGCCTGAAAGTATAATAAAATCAATTCAATAATAACGTCATTGTACTGTGTATGCAGTATTTGTTCTAATGTTATTAGATCTACTGATTGATCGTTGAGTAGATTCAACAGTGATTGCGTCATTTTTTTAAATTAATCAATAAACGAGTTGAACCATTTCAAACTCAGATTTGATTGCGCCACAGTCGGCACAGAACCAACTATCAGGTACATCTTCCCATTTTGTTCCAGGGGGAATGCCTTCATCGGGCAAACCAAATTCTTCATTATAAATAAACCCGCAAACTATACACTGCCAACATTTAAATTCCATAAGTTATTCCTATTTTATTTTCAACGTTGATTTTAAACCATATTTTTTATATTTTGTAAGGGCTGTTAACATTTTGCTAGGCTAAGTGGTAATGTTTTGATTTTGAGGACGGTAGAAAATCAAGGGATTACACTGTAAAATCAATTTTTACCATTTTCTCATAACAATGGTAAAAAAAGCAATATTGTATAAGGCAACAAATCGATCAACTATTTAACAGTTCATTCATTAGAAAGTGATAGGTCGTTTATTAGATTAATTTGGGTACTAAAAAATCATGAGTAATTTTTGCAACAAATTTTAGTATGTTAGTAGAATTTCCAAACAGATTTTTGTGCTCTTTGTGCGTATTATTTGGTTGTTTTTTGGTGCATATTTTTTAAAAAAAATTAAGATTGTAATCCAATAATTTCATCTACTTTAAGAGTTGATATTTTTTTTTGAGCACTAATATTTGGTCTGAATCGATATTATGAGTTATATAATTCAGAAATTTCTTTCTAGAATTAAAGAATGGAGTATTATTCGTTGGATATCGAAGAAATAAAGAAAATACTACCTCATCGGTATCCTTTTTTACTTATTGATAAAGTGATTGAGCGAATTAAAGGTCAGTCAGGTTTAGGTTTAAAAAATGTCACTATTAATGAGCCTTATTTTAAAGGTCATTTTCCTGATAGCCCAATTGTTCCTGGTGTTTTGATTATCGAAAGTTGTGCACAACTCTTAGGGCTTGTTTGTGCCGATGAAAATGCTAGTGCGGCGCGACATCAATTTTTAGCCTCTGTAAAAGATTTTAATTTTAAGAGTTCTGTTGTACCAGGCGATACAATGTATATTGAGGTAAAAGTTATAGAAAATAGTTTTAAATTGATTCAAGGTACAGCCAGAGTGAAAACGCGGCGAGGGTTAGTGGCTTCTGGAATAATAGTAAATACCAACATAAAGTAAAACTTATGAGGAAACATTAATGCAGCAGCAGTTTGATATTGCCATTATGGGTGGTGGACTTTCTGGTCTTTGTTTGGCTAGACAATTGATGTTAAAAAACCCTAAATTTTCAATTGTAGTTATCGAAAGAAATCCATATCCAGTTCCAGAGGCTGCTTATAAAGTAGGGGAGTCTACAGTAGAGCTTGGAGCACATTATTTAAGTGTCGTTTTAGGTTTAAAACAGCATCTAGTCGAGTCTCAATTACCTAAAGCGGGATTGCGATTTTTTTTTACTGAAGGAAATAATCATCATATCGAAAAACGCTTTGAAATTGGTAGCAATGCTTTTCCGCCAGTGTCTAGTTTTCAACTGGATCGTGGTCGTTTAGAGAACTTTTTATATGATGATAATCAACGTTTAGGAATCACTATTGTTGACAATTGTCAGGTGAAAGCCTGTGATTTTTCAACCCCGCACTCAATCATTGCTCATCGTAACCAAGAGAAGTTATCTTTTAAAGCGGATTGGGTTATTGATGCATCGGGCCGATTTGGGTTAGTGAAGCGTCAGCGTCAATTGCAACGCCCGAATCAGCATAACGTTAATGCTTGTTGGTTTCGTATTGAAGAGAAAATTGATATTGATGATTGGTTTCCCTCGTCATGGTCGTATCAAGATGTGCCTAAAGGCTTGCGCTATTACAGCACCAACCACTTTATGGGAGAAGGGTATTGGGTTTGGGTTATTCCATTATCATCAGGTTCAACAAGCCTTGGTATTGTTGCTGATGATCAATTACACCCGTACAAAGACATTAATCAATTTGCTTTGGCTTTGGATTGGTTAGAGAAGTATGAGCCTCAATGTGCAACTGTTGTAAAGCAAAACCAACATAAATTACAAGATTTTCATGCATTAAAAAAGTTTTCCCATGGATGTCAGCAAGTTTTTTCAGAAAATAAATGGTGTCTTACTGGGGAGTCTGGTGTTTTTCTCGATCCACTATACTCCCCCGGAACAGATTTTATTGCGATTAGCAATACATTGATTACACAACTTATTTGCACTGAAAGATCGGGAGAGTCAATAGAATTGCTAACAAAACAATATCAACAATTGTATTTTCAAATGTATCAATCTTCCTTAAATATTTATTTAAATCAATACCCAATAATGGGAAATCGTGATCTTATGGTGCAAAAAATTATTTGGGATTATGCAATTTACTGGGGCTTTACTGCTTTGTTATTTACCCAGGGTAAATTATGTGATTATGCGTTTTTGCTTGATATCAGGACATATTTGCAGCAGGTAGACATGATAAGCGCAAAGATTCAAGCTCGTTTTCGACAGCGATCACCAATTAGTGCAAACCCTATAGAAGGTAGGTTTTTAAATACTTTAAAAATACCTGAGTTGAATTCATGGCAAGCAGAATTACTCGATAACTACGATGAGATTCAGCTAAAGAAAAAAATTAAAGATAATTTTTCTAAAATTAAGGAATTAGCAAGAAACCTTTTTGCATAATGTTACGGTATTTTTATATAAATGTCGTTGTAGGGAAAACATAAAACTAGGAGTTTTTATGAACAATGAAATCGCAGAAATAGACTATATTACAGAGCGTAATGCTTTAGTTGAGAGAGTTAAAGCAAGTTTAATATCGTCGTTAAACTTAGATTATGCTCCAGAACAGATACATGCAGATGAAATATTATTTGGCGCGGGCTTTGGTCTGGATTCTATTGATTCCTTACAGCTAACAGTCGCTATCAAGTCTGATTTAGGAGTTGAAATTAAAGACACTGATATGTGGGCACTACGTTCAGTCAACACTTTGGTTGATTATATTATGAAGGATAAAGGGCTGCTAGATTGGTCGCAAGCGCGTAATAGACTGGATAGTTATACGGTTAATGATTCTTCCCTTTTAGGCTACAACCAGATTCGAAATGATGCGATTTTTTTTGAAAACACAGATTATTTGTTATTACGACTTAATGGTGAAGAAGAGCTTTTGAAATTAAATGCACTTGTTTCAAAAGATATTGATTTTACTCCCGAAGGTTCGGTAACACAAACATTGCTACTAGATAATGAGGGATCGCTTATTTCAAATTTGTATTTTATGAATAACTTCGATCATCACTATTTACTTTTTCCAAAAGAAAATCAAAAAAATATTTTAACTCAGTTACAACTAGCAAATATCGAATTTGATGATATTACGTCTAGATGCACATTTTTCTCTCTCGAAGGATACAAAGCTTCTGAGATTATAGAAACGTGTTTTGATGTCGTAGCCTCTTTAATGCGACCTTATACTTTTTCACTAGAAACCTTAGGCGGTGAACAAGAGTTTCTGACTGTTCGAATAGACACATATGGTGAGTTTGGTTACTTAATTGTGTCTTTTGATAATCTTGGTAAAGAAGCTATTTTACAACGTTTTGCGTCTCATGATATTCCTGTTTCTAATATCAATGAGCAAATAACATTTAATATAATGCAATTGCTTTGGTTAGAGTCTTGTCATTTTCATCCTTCTATTTGCTTTTTAAAAGGAGAAAATCTCATTGAAGCAGGGCTTGCTGCGTTGCTTTCATTTGATAAAGATAATTTTATAGGTAAAAAAGCCCTCGAATCGATGGTCATAAATAATCGTCTGGTACATTTTCAAAGCGACAAATCAGTTGAAATAGGAGATTTGCTAACAGTTGAAGGATCTGATGTTGGATATGTGGTCGCATGCCATTTTTCACCATTATTGAATCTCTATGTTGGAAATGCATATGTTTCTAAAAAATATTCTGTCTCAGGTGCATCTTTTGAAAGCAAAAAAAATAGTGCAACAATATCTCTTGTTAGTGCTCCGCAAATCATGGGTCATAGTTATTTGGATATTATATAAATGACTTCTATTGTAGTCAGTGGTTTAGGGCTTGTAACCTCTTTAGGAGCGAATGTTGAGTCCTCGTTTAATAATATTATTGATGGGCAGCACGGTATATCAAAACTAGAAGCTTGGGATGTTTCTCAGTACGACACATGTTTAGCGGCTGAAATAAAATTTCCATTACCGAGTGCAAGTTCAAAAGTGGTAAAAAAGCTGGATAGAGGTCACCAATTGTTACTGTCTGCGGTAAAAGAAGCGTTGCATGAGGCGAATCTTTTAAATTCTCAGCATGGATTAAAAATAGGAATTATCGTAGGCACTTCTCTCGCAGGAATGGAGTCTATGCAAGCTTATGATAAGGAATTATATTTAGGCCAAGATACAACATTAGATTATTTAATGAATCAACCTTTGCATGTAAGTGCAGATTTAGTTGCAAAAGAATTTAATTTACATGGTCCAAGGCTTGTTATTTCCACTGCTTGTACTGCTTCTACGATAGCAATTGGCTGTGCAATCGCTATGTTGAGAAATAAAAAAGCAGATATTATTGTAGCTGCAGGTTGTGATCCGTTATCTTATATTTCATATACAGGTTTTTCATGTATGCGAAATATGTCTGGAATACCGTGTTCTCCCTATAGTGAAAACAAGGGTTTGACCCTCGGTGAAGGTGCTGGCGCAATCATTTTGGAAAGTGAAGATCTTGCTAGAGAAAGAAAAATTAAGCCTTATTTGTTTGCTCGTGATTACATGTTTTCTGCCGATGCTTACCATCCCACTTCTCCAGATTCGAAAGGCGTAGCTCATCAATATTTGATTCAAATGTTATTGAAAAAATCAGATTTAAAACATTTTAATATTGATTATATAAATATGCATGGCACAGGCACGGTCGGAAATGATATTACAGAAACAAATGTGGTTGACCGTTTATTTTATCAAAATGGGCATGCAGTTCCAGCTTCCTCTATAAAGGGCGCTATCGGCCACACACTCGGGGCCGCGGGTGTTATTGAATCAATCTTAACTATTAAAGCAATGGCTAAAAATAAGTTGCTGCCAACTGTTAATTTCACTAAAGCCAGAGAAGGATGCTCGCTTGATTATGTGCCTAATCACAGCAGATCGGCAGATTTAACTAATGCGATAGTGCAAAATTTTGCATTTGGTGGCAACAATGCAGCAATTCTTTTTTCCAAAGACAAATTAAAGGAGAATAGAAAAAGCTGTAGACGAGTGGTTATCACTGGAATATCAGCCATTACACCCCTTGGAAATTCATTTCAACAAATTAGTGAAAATATTAAAGTGGGCCGTTCGGCGTTAACGGATGTATTTTCTAATGTGTATAAGCGCTATTTTAAAGCAGCTTGCCTTTCTGATTTTAATCCACGTCAATTTGTAAGAGCCAATATAAGACGAATGGATAGATTATCACAGTTGATTGTAGCTGCATCACATATGGCTTTATTAGATTCTGGTTTGAATGCAAAAGCTAACCCCGATGCTTACATTGGCTTTATTTCTGGCACTATGCTGGGACATGCAGATAGCAACTTTAAATTTCATCGAGATATTTTAAGTAAGAAACCTAATACTATTGATCCTTTTATGTTTCCAAATACAGTTACCAATGCAGGTTCAGGTCAAGCTTCAATTGTAAGTCGGCTTAAAGGATGTAATATCGCATTAAGCATGGGACAAGGTTCAGGTCTGGCTGCGATCAACTTAGCCTATGATCTTATTCAAGATGGATTGCATCCCGTCATTATTGCAGGCGGAGCTGATGAATTAACTGAATATGCTCTTTTTAATTTTTATAAAGCCGGATTATCTCGTAGCCATGTTTCAAGGCCTGTGCAGATTTTAGATAGATTGGCTTTAAACGAAGGCGCTGCATATTTTGTCCTAGAAGATTATGAACATGCAATGAATAGAAGAGCAAGTATTTATGCTGAACTAGTAGACTGTGATAACGCTGTCGTTGATTTAGAAGTTTCAGCTAAAAAACGTGTCTCTGCTGACGCAGCAACCCAAGTTATAAACAACATGCTTATTAACCATGAGCTGATTGATAAAGTTAAAGTAATTTATTCTTCATCTTTGAATTATAGAGGCTTTGCTGAGTCTGAGCTAACTATGATGTCAGAGATATTTTCTAACGAAATAAAGAAAATTAATTTGCATAATTATTTGGGCATAAGTGCTTTGACTTCTGCTGTCAGTTTTGGGCTAAGTTGTGTTGGTTCAGAACCGTATTCTTTAGTGAACGCTGCTTCTATAGGCGGTGCTTATTATTCGAGTCTGGTGAAAAAATGGCAGGAGTAATGGAGTTACCAAAGGGTTTTCCGCTGAGATATGAGTCGTTCATTGGTGGAAGGTTGCATCGTTCTTCACAGAATGAGCGTATTGATGTGTTATCACCTATTAATGGTAAAAATTTATATGATATTCCCCAAGCTGGACAAGTGGAAATAGGGGAGGCAATGAATTGTGCTGAGAAAAGCTTTAAAAAATGGTCTTTGTGCTCAGTTACTACTAGAGCAAATATTTTAGATAAAATTGCCGATATTATTAAGCGCAACGTTAAATTATTGGCTCAAATTGAAGTATATGATACAGGAAAGCTATTTAGTAACGCTATAAATGAAATAGACCTTGCCTCTCAATATTTCAAGTATTTTGCTGCATGCATTGTTACTCAAGAAGGCAGTGTTGCTCAAGTCGAGGATGTCTTGTCCTTTAATTTATATGAATCTTTGGGTAGAGTAGGTATTATCTTACCTTGGAATTTTCCTTTGCTGATGTTTTGTTGGAAAGTCGCTCCAGCACTGGCTGCAGGAAATGTTGTTATTGTAAAGCCTTCTGAATTTGCTTCATTAAGTATTCTTAAATTAATGGAGCTCATCACTCCTATTATCCCTAAAGGCATCATTAATGTTTTACTAGGTTGTGGAGTTTCAACGGGCATGCAAATGCTAGAACATGATGGTTTTGATAAATTTTCATTTACCGGTGGAGTTGAAACCGGTAAGAAAGTTATGAAAGCTGTCTCAAACCACCTGACTCCTGTTTCTTTAGAGTTAGGAGGAAAATCACCCTGTGTGGTTACCGCGGATGTTATGCGGCATGGAGAGCAATTTCTAGATAGGCTAATACAAACCATAACAAGTTTTACTTATAATCAAGGCCAAATTTGCGGAAACTTATCTAGGTTGCTAATAGATTGTTCCATCGCCGATTTTATTTTAGAAAAAATTAAATTAAAATTAAGTCAATTTTCTATAGGTGATCCTAGAGTACAAATAAATATGATGGGGCCGGTGATATCGCAAGAACGGCATAATTTTATTACACAAAAAATATCAGAAGCTAAAGCATCAGGAGCTATTATTACATCGTTTGATAATTCATTTAATCTTTCTAAAGATTGCGAGCAAGGTTATTATTTATCACCATACCTTGTTGAAGGTAACCATTCAATGGAGATTTTTCAAGAGGAAATTTTTGGTCCCGTTCTTTGTATTGATACCTTTAAAACTCTTGAAGAAGCGGTTGTGTTATCGAATTGTACTCAGTATGGGTTAACTGCATCCATTTGGTCTCGTGATATAAAAGAAATAAATTATTTAGCAAAGAATATTGTAGCAGGAAAAATATGGGTTAATACGTCTCATATTTATTACCCGCATACGAAATTTGGCGGGATGAAAAAATCTGGCCATGCCAATGACATGCATAAGTTAGCTCTTAATGAATATCAAAAAATCAAGAATATTATACAATATTACTAATTCAAATTTTGATGTCCAAAATGGGTTGATATTGATTTATTTCATGCGAATGGTATTTCAAAGGCGGTATAATTGAAATAAAGGCTCTATATATGATCCCCTATAGTTTTCAAAAGCATTTGCATAATAAGAAGGAAATATAATGCGATGTGTAATGTTATTTCCTGGCCAAGGAAATTTGGAAATAACTTCCTTAAAACATCTCTATCAAAAATTGCCGGAAGCGAAACAGTTAATTGCAATTGCGTCTGATTATGTAAAGGAAGATTTTTCTTCAATTATTGAATCAGAGAATTTACAGGAAACGCGTTTTCAACAACCATTAGTTTGTATATTAAGTGCTGCCTATCTAAGCCGCTTTAAAAAATTAAATGCTGTCATTGTAGCAGGACATAGCCTCGGTGAGCTTACGGCTTGTTATGCTGCAGGTGTGTTCTCATTTGAGGCTCTTGTTCATATAGCGTATGCACGCGGCAAGCTTATGCAAGAAGCAGCAGAGCTTTGTGATGGTGGTATGCTGGTTACTATTGGAGTTGAATGTCAAACACTTAAGCAATTAATTAACGATAATAATTATACTAATAGAGTTTTTATTGCGAACATTAATTCAGATAAACAAATTGTTTTATCAGGATTACGGTCAGATCTATCTGATTTTGATTTGTTTTTTAAGATGAAAACTTGTGGAGTGACAAGATGGTTAAAAGTTAATGGAGCTTGGCATAGTCGATATGTATTACCCGTACTCGATAATTTTAAAAAAGTATTAGATAGCTATGAATTTAATTCACCACATAAAAAATTATATATGAGTTTTCCATTGACTGAATCATTTATTATTGAGCAAATAAAAACTAATCTGGTTGAGCAAATTTGTACTCCTGTGTACTGGTCTTCATTGATTAAGCATATTGCTAATGAAGAAAAACCCATGGCATTTATCGAGATTAGTTTGAACTCTGTTTTGAAAGGATTGAATAAAAATATTATTCCAGAGATTGCTACCTATTCTATTGGTGATAAAACAGATGAAAGAAAATTATTTCAATTAAGTTCTGAGGTGGGGAGTAATAACGATGTCTTTAGTCTTTAATAAGAAAATATTCAATTTTTCAAAGAAAGAACTATCCTCATGTAATGAGCGTCTATCTTGGTGTTCAGAGAAATTGGAGCGGTATCAATTAAAAAGAATGAAGTGGATATTAAGCCATGCAAAACATTACTCGTCTTGGTATAAGCGAAGTTTATCACACATTGATGTATCGTCCTTCACATTAAAAGATATGGAGAAAATTCCAATACTAACAAAAAAAGATTTTATGAATAATTGGGATGAAATCATCACTAATTCATCTTTAAAATTAGCGGATATGTACCAACTTCTTGAATCAAAAAGCTCGAATAATTTTCCTTATCACATTACTCGTTCGGGTGGAACTTCTGGACATACCGGAATTTATGTCTATGATCGAACAGCATGGATTAGTTCTTTTAATTCAATTATTCGATTTTTTATGAAGGAGGAAGTAGTTCAATTGCACAAAAAAAGCAGCATGTGTCGCGTAACTCTGGCTGCGCCATTTTCAAACCACATGACCAGTAGCTTAATGGTGTACCCTAAAGACCATATAAAAGATATTTATTTACCGGTGACAATGCCTTACCAATCAGTTTTAGAAAAATTAACAGAATGTCCTCCAGATATTTTACAAGGTTATCCTTCTATTTTATCTAAAGTTGCCTATTCGCAACTAAATGGTGAAGTTAACATTCATCCCGGTTTCATAATCAGTATGGCTGAACCACTAGATAATTCAGTGCATTCGCTTATAAAAATGGCTTGGGGAGTGAAAGTTTATGATGTATGGGCAAGTGGTGAGTTTGGACCATTGGGAGTAACCTGTCATTATTGTGATAATTTAATACTAAATAGTGATCATTGTTTTTTTGAATTTGATTTTCCTACTTCAGAAATATCATCTAAGGAAGGTGTGTTAGTAACCGGGTTGCAAAATAAGACAATGCCTTTGATACGTTTTCAACTTGATGATCAGTTACTTAAAGCGAAGAGAAATCTTTGTTGTAATAAAAGTTTTGGTGTTATTGGAGGTGTATTAGGCCGACCTGCTGATATGTTTTATTATGGAGATATTGCAGTACATGGATACTGTTTTCGTATGATTTTTCTTTCTTTTCCTGAAATTACTAACTATCAACTTCTTCAAACTAAAGATGGCGTCTTAGTATACCTAAGTGAAGATTATTTTCTTCGTGAGGATTTGGTGATGAAATTAAAAAATATGATAGCTGATGCCATAATGAAATTGGGTGTTGTTTCGCCTAAAGTGGAAGTTCAATATGTTTCTGAATTTAAAAAAACACAGGCAGGTAAAATACCTAAATTAGTAGCATTAAGGAGTCAATAAATACCCCTCTTTTCTTTAATCAGGCAGTGTTATACAATGTAATATCCCTATTAAAATTTAAAAGAAAATAAATTATGGAAATAATAACTGATGTCGTAATTATTGGTGGTGGAATTTCAGGTTTATCAATCGCTAGACAGCTTCAGCAAAAAATGTCAGATTTGAAAATTGTTGTACTTGAAAAAAATACTTACCCGCTACCAGAAGCAGCCATTAAAGTTGGCGAATCTACAGTAGAAATGGGAGCACATTATTACTCTACAATCCTGGGATTAAAAGAGCATTTAGAAAAAGAACAATTATTTAAGCTTGGATTACGTTATTTTTTTCCTTCAGGAGATAACTCAGATATTACACAACGATTTGAAATGGGCTCGGCTCAGCTTCCTGCGCCTGTTCCAACTTATCAAATAGATAGAGGAAGATTTGAAAATCATCTTTATCAGTTAAATATAAATAATGGAATAACTATTTTAGATCGTAGTAAGGTGCAAGACGTTGAAATAGCTAATACCGAACATGAGCAGCACACCATTACGTATTTCAAGGAGAATAAGCAACACAAAATAAAAACGAAATGGCTTATCGATGCCTCTGGAAGATTTGGCCTACTCAAAAGAAAATTGAACTTAAATGAAACCGTCAAGCATGATAGCTGTGCTACTTGGTTCAGACTTCAATGCGTCGTAGACATTAATTCTTGGTCAGATGATCCTAAATGGCAGTTTAGAAGCCCGCTAAAACAACGTCGTTTAAGCACAAACCACTTGATGGGAGCAGGATATTGGTTTTGGATTATCCCTCTTGCCTCAGGTTCGACAAGTTTTGGCATTGTTTACGATCCTAAGTTACATGACTTTGAAAATTTTAAAGATTTTGATACTACACTACAATGGTTAAATAAATATGAACCACAAGTAAAAAAAATTATTGAGCCGTTAAAAAATAAATTACAAGACTTTCGTTGGTTGAAAAACTATGCCTACTCTTGTAAACAAGTTTATTCTGAAAATCGATGGTATTTGACAGGTGAGGCAGGTGTTTTTTCTGATCCATTTTATTCCCCCGGCAATGATTTTATCGCCTTAGGAAATACATATATCACTGATCTAATCTACAGGGATAAACAAAATGAGAATATTGCTCAACGATTAAAACAATATAATAACACCTATCTTGAATACTTCGAGCTGTTACTTTCACATTTTGAAGGACATTATCAAAATTATGGAAATCCATATTTAATGTTACAAAAAATATTATGGGATACCATTTGTGCTTTTGGAATTCCCTACTTAATTTTCTTCAAAGAAAAATTTTGTGACTTAGAGTTTATGAGTACTATTGGCAATGAAGCTATTTCTACTTATAAAAAACTTACATTTAAAGTACAACGACATTTTATAGAGTCTGCCAATGCATATAAACAAGTACATTTAGAGAAAAACTACTTAAATTTTTCAGATCTTATTCATTCAAAATATTATGGAGGAAGAATCTATAAGCAGTTATTTAGAAAGTTTGATGAGCAAGCACTAATTAGAGAAATAAAATCAAATCTTGCTCTTATGCAAAAACTTGCAGATGATATACTGTCCAATAAAAGTATTATTCCTGAATTTTACATCAGTGGTGAAGGTAACAAAGATGAGTTATGGAGAGTGACTAAATCACAATTAACCTTAGCCTCACAAAACAAATGGCGTATCAAAAAAGAAAGTATCGCTTAATTTTTATATTAAAATTTTATAAGTTTAATATTTATCAATTAAAATTGATGTAAAATTTTTCTCATCATACCAGTTCCCATGAAAAGTATAGGGGATTCGATGAAGAATCTTAGCGATGGCAATGGGGCCATCTAACATAGTGCTTGCAATAAAAATAAATAATTCACTTTTATTAGTCAGCTTATTGTATAATAAACTTAATAAATAATTATCTTTACCTCGTGCCACAAAAACAATTTCTGAAGTAAAATAATGTGAACCAGGATAATAAAAGCTCGATGTATTCGTTTTATGACAAAAACTAATTAGTGCATCTGATTCTAATAATAAATTTTTATGCTGGCCTCGAATACCACAGGCATAAGTTTTATCGTATCCTTTTCCTATGAGACGATCATCTATGCGTGGAAAATTATAATAAACATCGTCGGAATCTAGAGCTATTTTATTGATACAATTTTTCTCTAAATCAAATACAAAACGTATTAATTGAGCTTTTTCATTTAAAGCAGTGGTATTCATCATTTCATTAAAAACAGGGGGCTTATTATGCAATACTAAATCTAAAACTATTTGATGACCACGTTGATAAGCATTACTCGTATGTAATGAATAACATGGCTCAATAGTAAACCAAGTAAGTTCAAAAGGCGGGTCTTTTTTCATTATCCCTATGTAAGCACCCTTATCACTATACCAGTGAAGTAAACTTTTTTCTTTCTTTTTTAGAACACAATCAAAATCAACAAGTAAAGGAAAAATAGGGATAATAATATAGTCTTTTGTAATAGCAAAATCATGAATAACACAACGATAGGGCAAATTTATTGAGTGCACTAATTTTATGTCACCGTTTTTAGAAAAAACTGTATAAGTGCAGTTTGGCTCACTCTCTAAAACATGCCAATTTATACAATGTAATTCACCCGAGTCCTGATCAAGCTTAGGATGAGCAGTAATATTATGTAACTCTCTGCCGTTGACAGATGTAAGTGCTTGTTTGGTTTTCAAAGATATAGGATCTAATACATAGGGGTAACCGCTTTCTTCTAATGCGAGTAAGCGCTCACCATGATAAACCACATTGGTATTAGCTTTACTCCTTTTTTCTGGTTTGATAGCTCTAACAGATCTATCACCCTCTAAGGGAAAAAGAAAACTACCAAATAAAGAACGTTTTGCACGTGATTCAAGTTCATAACACTGCGTATTGATCCAACGATTAGAGTAAAAAATTTTATCTTGAAGAAATCGAAAGGCGTGGATCATTCCATCACCATCAGTTAAATGGTGATACCCATATGGAATAAATCTTTGACTGGGGCCGATTTTATAATATATACCTTCCATAAGTTCAGAAGGTATTTTGCCTTCAACTTCAAGAGGTAAACTGTCAGATTCTGAATGAAGAGGTGCTAAATGATCAGTTAGAAAAGATTCATAAGTTAAAGTAATCATTAAACACCATTTTCAAAATTAATAGTCAAATAACTATGCCACCATCCACGACAATAGACTGCCCTTGAATATATGAAGATTTTTCTGATGCAAGAAAAGAAACTACAGAAGCAACTTCTTCTGGTCTACCTAATCTTTGTAATAAGCAATCATGCATAATAACTCTTTTCAAACTAGCAGACGGTGTTTTATTAAGCATTTCTGTTGCAATAAGCCCCGGTAAAACTGAATTAACCCGAATACCAAACCGACCAACTTCATGGGCTAAAGAACGTGTGAATCCAGTGATGCCTGCTTTAGCAGCAGAATAATTGCTCTGGCCTTCAGTCCCTTTAATGGCTGAAACGGAACTGACATTAACAATGCAACCACTTTTATTTAATTGCATCAGACCGATAGCAGCTTTGCAACAATAATAAATAGAATAAAGATTGGTTTTAATGACTTCATCCCAAGCTGCAAAGTCCATTTGTAATAATAATTTATCGTTTGTAATACCAGCGTTATTAACTAAAATATCTAATTTATTGTGACGAGATTTAATTAAATCAAACATTTCTTTAATAGATTGCTCATCTGCAACAGAACCATATATAGCTTCTGCTTTGCCACCTTTTTGGATAATTTTTTGAGTAAGTTCATCGGCTTTATCTTTGCTTTTAAAATAATTGACGTAGACTAAAGCACCTTCATTTGCTAGTTCAAAAGCAATTGCTGCTCCTATTCCTCTGCTTCCGCCAGTTACAAAAGCAATTTTTTCTTTTAGCATATACGTACCTCGTAATAATAATACTTTCACAATTCTGATAAGCTTTTAACGTCGATTTATGACATTCCTTTAGATAAGATTACTGTATGAAAAGATATAAGCAATAAATATACTTGGAAATTTTCTAAAACTCTAAAGAAACAGGACTACTCTAGCGGAAATGCCATGACAAATTGGCGGTTAAATGATCATTTGCTATTAATAATGTTCGCTGGACTAATTGTAGTTAGATGAACACATTGCTTGTTAATACACTTTCTCCATCTTTCTAAAACAGGGAGCGTTCCTATTACTAAACCAATTACATGTGCAAGCGCTAAACCAACTAATCCCATCCCAACAGGAAATGCTAGTACCCAAGATAAAGGTATTTTAACTATCAATAATCCTAATGCACCCATAAGTGCGGGAAATTTTGTATCATCAAATGCTCTTAGTGCGCCTGTTGAAACATTTCTAGCTGTATCAATAACCAGACCTCCAAGTGTTAATGACATAACTACTACAATCAAACTTACCAGAGATTTATTATTCCAGTCGATCACTATAAAAAGATTAACCATAGGTTTAAAAGCAGCGAAAAATATACCCATGAACATTAAGGCAAATACAACACCCGTTCCAATTGCCATATAACTTAATTTACTTGCGTCGTCGTACTTTATTTGCCCTCTTGCTTGGCCTACCAATACTGTACATGCTTGAGAAAATGCAATTAAAGGAATTATTAAAAGCATTGAATATTGAGCTGACAAGCCTCTTACAACTAAAGCCTGCTGCCCTAAATTTCCTGCCATAATTGTAGTAACGATCATACTTGAAAGTTCGATACCATACTGAACGCTAATTGGCCATCCAATTTGCCAAATTTTTTTCATATACAGAGTTGGTTTTTTTAAACTATCTAAAATAAATAAATTAAACGGTTGGGTTGTTTTATCAAAAAAGAAACGTCCTTCAAGCATAAAAAGATTTATCCAAGATCGGAGAGCTACTGCATAACCCAAACCTGCTGCCCCCAAAGCTGGAAAACCCCATTTACCAAAAATTGTTGGGTACGAAAAAAGTAATAGTATCCCAAGACCTATAATACCTTGACTTAAAGCAGTCCATTGTTTGTTAATACCATTAGCAAACTGTTGACTACAAAATAGTAAAACAGTTGCAGGAATTCCCCACACTGAAGCAGTAAAGTAAGATTGAACAATTTCACAAAGTTGCGGTTGTTGACCTGTAAGCTTTAATAAATCACCTATAAAAAAAGCAACTACTATTGCGGGAAGTGCAAGACATAGTGACAAACATTGTCCGGATCGTAAAATTTTACCAATTTCTTTACATCGCTGAATTCCGACATTTACATCATCTTTTGCGCCAAAATTACGTGAAATTATACCGCCAATAACGTTTAAAGGCATTGTAATCATGCTTTGAATAAAAGCTTGAACAGCAAAAATTAATGCGGCAGCTGCGAATGTTTTTTCGCCTAATTTAGATAACATCATTGCGCCAAGAAAAAAGCCAGCAGGTATTATAAGACCTGTTGCTGTTTGCATTGAGCCGCGTGTCAACAACCGAATAAATAAACCCTTGGTTTTATTAATGGATATAGACATTTTTTTTCTGCACAAAATGGAACAGCGCTAGTTTAATTTATAAGCATTTGGTTTTTACAGTTTACAATTTGTCTTCTCTTGCAAATCAAATACAGAAGGATGATAACAATAAAGATAATTTACTTCAATGCTTGCGAAAAATCTATAAATCTTTATCAGGCAACAAATTTAAACTTAGAGGTGGTAAATATTAACGATAACTTGTCAACTTATTCTTAACAAGCTAACCTTTGTGAACTTAAAGAAATCTAGATTGTATGTGTTTTATAATTAAATTAATCATATTTAAAGTCCCATTTTTTATGGATAACCATATAAGTGCATCGATATGTAATTGACTTAAATTAAGTCAATTACGAAGGGAAAGCCAGTTTAGTTCAAGAATAACACAAAAGATAAAAATAAAATTTTCGCTGGCTTATTGCAAAAAAATTTCTTCTTGATATTAGGAAATTTGAAGAAATTTGCATATATTTTGCAATAGACTTTTTTTTAAAATTTTTTTTCACTCCTTAATTTATACACAAGGATTTCATATATGAACCTATATGACTACTATAGTGAACAAAGTAAAGTATCTTCCCCAGCTTCATATGGATATCTTTTTGATGACCTACCTAATGATATTCCAAGTTTATGCTATATAGTCCAAGGTTTAATTATG